>PDWJ01000268.1_pt1 | contig 96045 bp, 78 predicted proteins | sample 1430881 | NCBI WGS metagenome assembly PDWJ01 (sample SAMN01162460, study PRJNA174530) | Oral metagenome, whole genome shotgun sequencing project. | biome: Marine environment; feature: Marine mammal; material: Swab sample of the gingival sulcus; isolation source: swab sample of gingival sulcus...
CTCGTAGGTCAGTTCGTTAAGGTATTTCTTTGTAATCATGCACTATGTATCTATGTGGTTATATTTTAATTTACTCATTTTTTTCACCACATAGGAACAGAGGTTTTTTATTCAGTGTGATAGCCGATTTGTAGTAACCACTTCCAAAAATCTCATAGCCCAGTTCGTCAAAATATTTTCTTGTCATAATGGTCTATGTCTCTGGTTAAACACGAAAGTTGAAACAATTCACGTTCTAGTAAATTTAAAGTATCTTAGCTGAACAGATATTTTCATCGCATGAGAACAGTTTTATTGGCTATTGTTTTATGGGGTTCATCACTTTGCTTCGGACAAAGTTACCAACTCGCGTTTTTGAAATACGGCGGTGGTGGCGATTACTACGCCAACCCAACTGCATTGACGAATCTCGCTTCTTTTTGTAATAAGAACTTAGGAACATCGATCTCCAATGAAACACCTTATGTTGAAGTCGGAAGTCCTGATTTATTTCTCTATCCGTACATTCACATGACAGGACACGGAAACGTTGTGTTTTCGAGTCAGGAAGCGGAGAATTTGAGAACGTACCTCATCGGTGGAGGTTTCTTGCACATCGACGACAACTTCGGAATGGATGAATTCATTCGTGTTGAACTGAAAAAGGTATTCCCGAACAACGAATTGGTGGAAATTCCTTTCGATCATGCTATTTTCCATCAGAAATATGACTTCAACGGATTGCCAAAAATTCATGAACACGCAGGAAAACGACCACAAGCTTTTGCCATTATTGTCGACGGACGAATTGTTTGTTTATACACCTACGAAACGGATTTGAGTGACGGTTGGGAAGATCCTGAAGTACACAGCGACCCTGAAAACAAACGCCAGGAAGCACTCAAAATGGGGGCAAATATTTTGATGTACGCCTTTATGCAATAGGATTAGGATGAGTGACATTCTGGATCAAGCCACATCGGAATCGCAACACATTATCAAACCAACAGCCGAGACAGGGCGAATACTCCAATTAGACATCTTTCGTGGCTTCGCCATTTTCGGAATATTCATGGTGAATATTTTGGTGATGAATGTTTCATTCGCTCATCGTGAAGTATGGCTCATGGAAGTGTTCAGTCCATTTAATGCTACTGGCAAGATCAATGAAGTTGTGTACTGGTTTCTGGAGATGTTCTTCTTCAGCAAATTCTTCCCCATTTTCTCCTTTCTTTTCGGGATAGGCGTTGCCCTTCAAATTAGGAGTCTTCGTGCAAAAATGTCGGACTCCACCTTATTTCTTGTGAGGCGTTTTGGTGCGCTGCTCATCTTCGGGATTGCCCATATTCTCTTTATCTGGTCTGGAGACATTTTACATTTGTATGCGCTATTTGGATTCGTATTGATACTCATGTATCGAACTCCACCATACCTCATTTTTATCAGCGCATTTGTGTTGATCTTCTTCCCCTATTTTGATGAAATATACCAATACATAGTAAATTATTTCGAAGCAAATCCTCAGTCTGAATTGATGAGATACAGTAGAGAAAAATTAATCTGGACGAAAACAGAAGGTTCCTATTTGGCGGGAGTGGGGCTGCGCATCTCGGAGTATGCTTTCGTTTTTCCATTTATCGTTTCTTTCATTATTCCAATTGCGCTCGCGATGACGCTATTCGGTCTGTATGTGGTAAAAAAAGGGATTATTGATCGAATCGACTCCTTTGTCAATACAATTCGCGTTCCGTTTGCCATCCTCTTTGTGGTGAGCATGGCATATCGATTTACGCTTCAATACTGGGTTATGCCCAACTTCCAATTGGAACATGGAACACTATTGAGTTTCTTCCTAATGACGCTCTATGTAGTAACCGAAATCATGCTGTCGTTTGCCTATCTGATGATTATTGTGCACATTTTGCGAAGTAAAATAGGACTTCGATTGCTGTCACCACTCCGATACGTTGGACGTATGGCATTCACCAATTACATTCTGCAAAGTGTGATCGGTTTCCTCATTATGGAAACTTTTGGCTACTACGAAGCTTTTACTCCTTTGGATTGCATACTCATCGTATTCGCAGTTTTCGCTTGTCAAATTCCGTTGAGCTGGCTTTGGCTGAAACACTTCAACTACGGCCCGTTGGAATGGCTCTGGCGCTGTATTTCGTACTGGCAGATATTGCCGATCAAAAAACAACCATCAACTTTTTGATGACCTTAAAATTACTTCCTGAAATTTGAACGAAGTAACTCCCCTCTTTTAATTGGCTAATATCGATGTTGGAACTATTGGAGTGAGATCGGTGCTCAACAACTCGTCCTTGCATATCAATGATACTCACCTCTTCAAATTGTACATTTTCCGATTGAATGTTCAACACATCACGAGTGGGGTTCGGCCACACAGCAAAGTCATCTGCCGACACCTCAGAAATATCGTTTATTCCTGCCTTCTCATACTGACTGAAAAAGCGCCAAATCTCTCTACTCGCGTCAAAATCCATGCAGGTAACTTGTGAAGAAGAAGGCATGGGTCCACCTGGCCAGCTGTGTCCTCCCTCAATCACCTTAAAATGTTCAATTGTATGTCCATCCACTCCTCCCGAATACACATACTGCTCTGCAGTGGCACCATCTCCTGGATAAATATCTGGAACTGCAGCGATCGTCGGCGTTATATTACAACTGTTCTGATTGACCCAAAACTGAATTAAATCTGGGATAGGCGTCATTGTTGAAGTTCCTACGTACGGGTTCGTGTTATCCGCTGTTCCATGAATATGAATGATCGGCGTAGGTTGAGAAGGATTACAATTTCCATACATCGTGGTTGACATCGACCCTGTTACACCACCAATTGCAGCAAAACGATCGCTTTCACATGCCAAATAATACGCCATAAAACTGCCATTCGACATTCCTGTGCAATACACACGATTCTGGTTGATACTGTAATTTGCCGAAATCGTATCAATCAACGCTTCGATGAAACCGACATCATCCACATTCGTCCCTGCAATATTTTCGTAGTTCCAGTATTTCAAGCCTAGCAAAGTGGCTCCGTCCGGATTGACAACAATAAAATTTGCGGTATCTGCAATCGGCTTAAAATCTCTGTATTGAGCGAAATCGGCTCCACTTGATGATAACCCGTGTAAACCAACCACCAAGGGAACGGCTTCTCCGGGAACATAGGATGCAGGGACATAAAACGAATATGTTCTAGTGTCACCACCAAAATCAAATGAACCACTAATTGTCGTTTGTGCTCCTGAAAAACCTACAGTTAACAGAAGAAATGCAGTAAGAACGTAGTTTAACATAACCGATGATTTTATACGAATGTAGCGCTTTGTAATCAAAATCATTCCATTAAGCAATAGTGGCGTGACGAAAACGTGCTATTATTTCACCCTACAAATCATTCAATGCTATACCAACCTTAGAGTACTCGTTGAACCATTGAAAATCCGTATCTTGCAATAAAATTCACCCTATGAATACCTTCTACATTGCATTAGTTTCCGCCATACTTTCATCGTTTTCAGGAACAGCACAAAACATCAACATTACGAACACAAATGTATTTGATGGTGAACCATATTTGGCTATTGATCCCAATAATCAACAACACCTCGTGGCCGCATGGATGGGATTCAAAATTGGACAGGGAATTGTGATCAAAACGAAATACTCAAACGACGGAGGAACAACTTGGTCCACGTTAAATGAAATTCCTCATATTTCGGGAGCCATAGCTTCGGCAGACGTTTCGCTCGAGTACGATTCGAATGGAAATTTATTCATCTGTTATGTAGATTATGAAAACCAAAATTTCACTCAGGGCGATCTAATTGTTCGAAAATCGACCGATGGAGGAATAACCTGGGGAAATGCCATGATCGCTGCGTCAATTTCTGATTGTCCCGACAAACTTTGTATTGATCGACCTTGGATTGCGATTGATAACTCAACTGGGCCAAACAATGGTGCTATTTACGTTACTTCGATCAATGCCAATCAACCAACACTGGTGGTTCCCCCCTATCATTCCTACATGGTCGCAAGTTCAGATGGAGGAGTAACATTTTCCAATCCTCGACATGTGGATACCACCAATTATTTAGTTGGAGCAATTCCTCAAGCGGCAACTTCGCCAGTTGTGGGTCCAGACGGCACATTTTACGCAATTTATCCGAGCTACGACACAAGCCAAAGTCCTTTCGCACATTACTATTTAGCTTCATCAACAACATTGGGAGTGGGCATCGACCACGTAAATGCCTACACTGCAATGATTCAGGGAGTTTCTGATCCTTTCGCGAAAAAAGCGTCCAAATTAATGTGCGATTATTCCGAACCAAATCATCTAGGTCTATTGCTCGTTGGGCAAGAAAGTGGCGATGGAGATATTTATTTCATGGAAACTTACGATGCAATCAACTGGACAACTCCCATCAGGTTAAATGATGATGCGAGTGGGAATGGAAAATTGCAAGACCTTGTTTGGGGTGACTTTAATGAAAATGGTGACTTGGCTATTTGTTGGAGAGATCGAAGAAATGGGTCTTCAAACGGATATCAAACGGAGACAGAAATTTACGGTGTAGTCCGATTTCATGATTCGACCAACTTCGAACCCAACTTTCCAATTTCATCGCAACAAGTGCAGCACGACGCCGTACTGGAAGGAGCGGGAAATGATTTTCTCAATGTGCAATTCATCGGAGATACACTTTACACGATTTGGGGAGATGTGAGAACGGGAACTGTCAATATTTTCTTGAATAAGACGAGTGTCTCTTCTGGGACTTCATCCATCCAAAGTATTCACAGCGAAGATAATTTGATGAAAATTTTTCCGAACCCCGCCGATGCATCTTTCACGATTGAAAATTTCGAACGCTACGCAAATTGCACCTTAATTGATGCGTCCGGAAAAGTGATTACGCCCATCGATTCGGAAACCGTTTCAACTGCTGATCTTCCATCAGGCAATTATTTTGTACGATTCTTGATTAAGAATAAAGCATTTACATCACCCGTAATTGTCCAACACTAAAAAATGAGAATAAAACAAGATTGAACATGAGTCGATTCATTTTTGTCATCACTTTTTGCTTTGCAACGCTTAGTCTTTCACAAGAAATGCCACCAACTCCACCGGTGAGTATTGGCGACGAGGAAACACCACTCATGCTTGCCATTGAAGCGAATGATTTAGCAAAAGTCAAGCAACTCGTAGAAGCGGGAGCCGATGTGAACGAATCGGGATTTTCCATGGATTCGCCGATCCGCTTGGCCGTCAAAAAACAAAACGTGAAGATTGTTCACTACCTCGTCGAAAACGGAGCCGAAGACAATTACGCTGTAGGAGATGCTGTAAGCCAAAACAACATGGCGATCACGAAATACCTCGTAGATCACCATTTCCACATTGGGCAAGCCATCGTGTATGCCGCTGAAAATAATAACCTCGAAATGGTAAGGTTTCTTGCCTCTCGCGGAGCGGATGTCGACTTCTCGCAAAAACGAAAAACAGGAATTTTCAGAAGAACCTTCGTTTCTCCAATTGGTCAAGCCGTTTACCATAACAATCTCAAAATGACCAAAGTGCTTATCGCGCACGGACTTCCTCTCGAAACAGCTATCAAAGAAGCACTTGACTATGGTAGAAATGATATCATTCTGGATTTAAGCAAACAACTAGACGATAAAGGTTGGTTGCTGATGGAAGCATTTAAGCGATCGAATGATCCTCTTGTTCAAAAATTAATTTCGCAAGGCGTTCCACCAAATGTAGAAGATGACGACGGCAACACAATGCTACTCATTGCTGCGTCAAATGGAGATTTAGAACTTGTCAAAAAATGCCTTAACGATTACAATTTATACCTTCTTAAGAAAAACAACTTCGGAGAAAATGCCCTCATGAAGGCTGTTTACAGCGGCTCAATTCCACTATGCCGATACCTTCTTGAAAAAGGAATTGACATCGAAGCGCAAAACAACAAAGGAGAAACCGCACTCTTTTACTCGATGAGTAACCAATCGATGGAACTGTTTGAGTTTCTTCTAACAAGTAGAGCAAACCCCAAACACGCCAGTAACAATGGGAATAATCTTCTCATCAAAGCGGCTATTCGCGACAACCAACGTGCAATGACAACATTACTCGCCAGGGGAGTCGATATTCATCATAAGAACAAGGAAGGTAAAACTGCTTTTTTCTATGTTGTAAACAACTCAAATGGATTCACCTATCCAAACAACGACCTACACAACCGTTTTATTGACGCGGGAGCAGACATCAACACCGTGGGAAGTTCGGGAGAAACACTTCTCTTCAAAATGATTGAGCGTGGAAAGCTTGACCGCGTTAAAGAACTCATTCATAAAGGCGCCGATGCAAATACAACCAATAATCGAGGTGAGCGCCCTTCTTGTAGCAACCCTGAGATTATCAAGCTTCTTGTTGAAAGTGGAGCCGATATCAATGGCACGGACAACTGGGACAACACCTATCTCTGCGAAGCAGTCAAACAAAACGATTTGGAACTCGCTTTTTTCCTCGTCAACAGCGGAATTGATGTGAACAAACGCTGTTACTTCGATGAGCAAGCATTAATTAAGGCCATCAAATCTGACAACTTAACATTTGTACAATTTCTCGTTGAAAACGGAGCCGACCTAGATCTTTCAGGCTACATGCATCAAGGCGTGATGGACTATGCGAAAAAGGAGAACAACGAAGAAGTCATTTCCTACTTACGAAGTAAAGGCGCTATGACGAAGGAGGAGAAGAATGAACAATACAAAGCATTCATGAAGCTCGAAAGAGATATTAAATCAGCGCTTATTGCCGAAGATCTCGAGCTGGTCATGAAGTTAATCTCTAGCGAAGAGGTTATTGTTCTTCAGGATAAAACCATCGAAAATATCGCGTACGTTGCCGCCAAACATGGACACGTTCCAATGATCAACAAACTACTTTCTGACGCCATTCCTTTTGAAATTAACGCATCAGTGACTCCTCTGGATCAAACTGTTTTATTCATTGCGACCATCTACGAACAAGATGAACTAATCTTAGACCTTCTTAGCAAGGGCGCCGACCCCAATCACACCGATCGAAATGGTAAAAAGCCCATCGATTTCGCAGCAAAACGCAGCACCAAGAAAATCTTCAAAAAATGGAGTAAAGACAACTAGAAAGTAGGCATACGCAACTTCGCCCAACGACTTCACGTCTTAGCAATTGAGATATTTTTAGTAATATTAAATTATTATTGTTTGGATGTTTCCAAATTGTTAACTCTGCTATATGATCAAACTTCTACTGTCTTGTGCGTTTTTAACCGCTAGCTTTTCCTATGCTCAATACTGTGCAGGTGGTCCCACTTCTGCCAATGACTCCAACATCGAATCCGTTTCACTCACTGGTGACGGCGGTGGAATTTCCTATACAGGATGTCCGGGTGTAATTGGATTAGAAGAAGACTTTTCTCAATCTGTTATTCTCGGAGCCGGAAATAATTATACACTTTATGTACAGTTTGGAACCTGCGGAGGAAACTATGGCGGAGCTGGAGAAGTGTGGATTGATTTCAATCAAAATGGCATCTTCGAATCCACTGAATCGGTTGGAACTTGGTCTGGAACGCCTCCAACTGCGCAAAGCGTTTTCAATATTTCGGTGCCTTCAACAGCAACTATGGGACAGACACGAATGCGCATCAACCATCAAGAAGGAGGTTCAATTCCACTCGATCCATGTGCAAGTTTCTCTTGGGGATCATCCACCGATTTTTTAGTTGATATTCAAGGAGGAATTGACTGTTCAGCATACATTGGCGACGATGAGTCTGACCCACGCCCTGTAGCGAGTTATCCCTTCAACGAAACTTATTCAAACACGATTTGTTACTCCAATAACAATCCCGTTTACAACTCGCCAGATGTGTACTACTTGCTTACCAACTTTGCGAGCTTATCAAGTCTCGAGATTTCATTGTGCGGATCTGGTTTCGATACCTTCCTATCTGTGAAAGACACACAAGGAAATACCATTGCGATTAATGATGATGGCCCTAGCTGCGGACCACAATCCGAATTAACACTTCCAACTGCAGGTCACGATTCTCTTTTTGTTGTTGTAGAGGGATGGAACAATGAAACAGGAAGCTACACCATTAACATTAATCAAGGAACGTTATCACTCGATCAACTCGAAGGAAATGGCTTTTCGCTCTTCCCGAATCCTGCTACATCCAGTGTTGTTTACGAGAGCGATCAAGGAGGTCAACTCACACTCCTCAACGCAAGTGGAGAAATCGTAAAACGCATGAAAATGACAGCTCATCAGGAAGTAGATATTTCTGACTTACCAAAAGGAGTCTATCTATTCAAGGTTCAAAATGAATCGTCTACGACCGTACAAAAACTGTTAATCCAATGAGATGCCTCCTTGTCTTGTTCGTTCTATTCCTGAATGCGAACTGCTTTGCTGGCGGTTGGATTCAAAAAGCTGATTTCGGTGGAATTGCCCGACACAGGACAACCATGCTTACCATTGGAAATAAAATTTACATTGGATTGGGACACTATAATGGTGCAGGTCCCAATATCTTGTTCAACGACTGGTGGGAATACGATCCATCAACCAATTCTTGGTCGCAAAAAGCCGATTATTTGGGTGGAGATTGCTATCACGCCACAGGCTTCACAATGAACAACATCGCTTACGTAGGAACAGGACGAACGAGTACCTCTGGAAGTACACTTGTTCAGAATTTTTACAAATACGATGTTTCCACCAACGCATGGACAGAAATCACTAGTTTTCCTGGAGTTGGAAGACGAGGAGCTGTTTCTTTCGTTATTGGAGATTACGCTTACACGGGGACAGGAGAGTCCAATAGCGGTATACTCGGATCATTCTACCGATTCGATCCATTGAGTGAAACATGGACGCAAGTATCCTCTCTCCCAGCCGTTCGAACTTCAGCCGTTGCTTTCTCAATCGATAACTTTGGATATGTCGGAACAGGAGATTTAGACCCAGGAAGCACCAATGATTTTTGGCAATACGATCCGAGCCAAGATCTTTGGACTCAAAAAGCATCCGTCGGTCCTAAAACACGTAAAGAAGCCATGGGTTTTGCGCTTGATGGCAAGGGATATATCGGAACAGGTGGAAACAATTTGGAGGCTAGTCTGTCCGATATGTGGGAATACTCCCCCGCAACCGATACTTGGGTTCAAATTGAAGATTTTCAAGGAACGGCACGCCGCTATTTTTCCGCAACAACGCTTAATGGAGTAGCTTATGCAGCTCTCGGTACAAATGGAACAAACTTCAAAGATTTGTGGATGTTCGACCGAACATTGTCGCTCCTAGAGGAATCGTTGAGTGAAGCAACTATTAAAGTATACCCGAATCCTGCTAGCGAGTACATTCAGATTGATCTAGATCTACCCGAAACCATTGATGAGACACAACTTCGCTTGGAAATTGTAAATACGCAAGGGAAAATCATTTATCAAAGTAATTGGACAAATCAAACAACCATTCAAACAGATTCGTGGCCAAAGGGAAGCTATCTCTACCGCATAAAATACAATGAACATCTCGTTCGATCCGAATCATTCATCATTCTATCACTATGAAGACATTACTATCATACCTATCGATCTTGTTTGTCGGAATACTCATTTCGCATGACGTCTCCGCCTCTGTTTCTGGGTGGACGCAGAAAGCCAGCTTCGGTGCAGTTGGTCGACACCGTGCTACTGGGATTTCCATCGGAACAAAAGGATACATGGGACTTGGTCACTACAACGGTGCCGGACCCAACATCGTTAAAAAGGACTGGTGGGAATACGATCCTGCCACCAATTCATGGACACAACGCGCCGATTATATCGGAAACAATGGAAATGGTAACTACGCATGTATTGCCTTTGGAATGGACGAATATGGCTATGTTGGCGGTGGACAAGTAGGAAGTGATCTCAATTTATACCGTTACGATCCCGCAAATAACGAATGGACAATGATGGGGCCAATGCCCACACAGTACCTCAACCGTGAAGGGTTTGTGATCAACGGCAAAGGATACGCCATGACAGGCTCTACATTGAGTGAATATGATCCATCAACAAATTCGTGGTCAACAAAAAATCCCATGCCTTTTTCTGTATGGTCATGGAATGCGGCGTTTTCAGTTGACGGAAAAGGATACGTGAAATCGAACACAACGATGTGGGAATACAAACCATTAAGCGACGAATGGTTAAGCAGAGCTCCATTTCCAGGATTAGCAAGCGCCGGAGGAGCAAGCTTTGTACAAAACAACAAAGGATATATCATTTGTGGATACGATGGAAGTTTCTCGCAGGTGCAGCGCGAACTGTGGGAATTTGATCCTGCTTCCAACACTTGGACACAGCTTCCCGACTTCCCTGGTTCTTCTCGCCGATTCTGCTCTGCTTTTAGCATCAACAACCGATCCTATTTCGGAATTGGAACCAACGGAACAAACTTCAACGATTTTTGGGAGTTCAACGCGAACTTGGTGTACGCAGATCTCAATCAATTGGATGAGGACATTCAATTCTCATTCGGGCCTAATCCATCATCAGATTACATCCATTTTTCCACTGAAAAACTCGATCAATACACACTTGAAATCTACTCAATCCAAGGAACGCGCGTTCACACCTTGGAAGCGAAGAACGGACAATGTCACTTCTCACGAAATGGATTGCCCGCTGGAACCTATCTTTTCAAAGTAATTGAAGACAACCAAGTACGACATACAAACCGCTTTATTTTTAACTGATGAAACATCTTATCACATTACTCATCGCTATTATCGGCTTTAGTGCTTTTGGACAAACCGAGAACTTTTGGACGAAAAAGGCAGACTTCACGGGGCTCAAACGAGAACGTGCCGTGGCTTTCTCCATTGGTGACTACGGTTATATTGGAACGGGAGTTGATACCTCAGAAACCGTACTCAGCGACTTTTGGAAATACGATCCATCGAATGACACATGGACACAAATCGCGGACATCCCCGGAGGAATGCGTAGAAATGCCGTTGCATTCACCATTGGCAATTTCGCCTACGTAGGAACAGGAATGGACTCCGTAGTTGCAACTGCTCCTGGCTCCAGTACGCTCGCCGATTTCTGGCAATTCGATCCAAGCACTAATTCATGGACTCAAAAAGCAGATTACCCCGGAGGATTTGGAAACGGGATCTATTTTGCCACAGGATTTGCCATCGATTCGAAAGGATATATTTGCTGCGGCAAACGAGGTCCAAACAATTACTCCAATCAACTTTGGGAATACAAACCAAGCATCGATCAGTGGACACAACTTGCCTCCTTCCCTGGTGGCCTTCGATATCAATTAGCAAGTTTCGTTGTAGGCTACAAAGCATACGTAGGATTTGGAACCGATCAGGATTTGTACCGAAAAGATCTTTGGGAATTCGATGCAACGTCGAATCAATGGACGCAAAAAGCAGATTTCCCAGGTAGTGAACGTTCTTCAACCACTACTTTCACAATCGGTCAACGTGGATTCGTAACACTGGGTGCAAACGGAGGATTCTTGGATGATCTTTGGGAATACAATCCATTTACCGATAATTGGTCCGTAAAAGCAAGTTACGGTGGAAGTGCTCGAAAAAATGCCGTAGCATTTGTCGTAAATGGTAAAGCCTACGTTGGAACGGGAAAAGGATATTCTGGAAAGAAGATGAGTATGCACGAGTATACGCCTGGATCAGTTTTAGGGTTAGATCAACACGAAATTGACATCGCGATGTATCCAAATCCAACAGTAGATGTGGTTCACTTCAACTATTCGAACGAACAGATTGACGAAATTGCGTTGTACTCCATTTCTGGACAACAACTGGCGGCGGGCGCTGGCCTAAAATCATTGGATGTATCAGAATTCACCAATGGAAATTATCTTGTTGTAGGTCGAAAAGACGATCAAATTGTCTCCTCACAAACTCTAATTATTCGATAGTATGCTCAAACTATTTACACTACTGATTACATTAACTCCTTTGTGCGGACTTGCACAAAATACTTGGTCGCAGAAAGATTCTGTGAACGGTGCTCCTCGCTCAGTAAGTTCTGCTTTCATTCTTAACAACGAAGCGTATATCGTGGCAGGACTGGATGAAGAAGGTTTCCGACGAAAAATGTATTCATACGATTACTTTCAGGATGATTGGGATGCCGAAGAATCGCTCGGAGGAATTAACGGAGCTGGTCTGAATCGTGGTTCAGCTTGCGCCTTCAGCGTTGGACTTAAAGCCTATGTTTGCTTGGGACAAGGTCAAACGAATGGCTTTTTCAAAGACAATTGGGAATACGACTTGGTAACGCAAACTTGGTCACAAAAGTCAGATTTTATTGGTGAAGAAAGAAGACAAGCGGCTTGCTTCGTAATTGATGGTATTGCTTATATCGGAACAGGAATTGCACCTTCAGGTCTCAAAAAGGACTTTTACAGTTATGACGCCTCAACAAACACGTGGACGCAACTAGGTGATTTTCCAGGCTCCGCTCGAAAAGAAGCAGCAGCCTTTACCATGGGAAGTCAAGGGTTCCTCGGAACGGGAGACGACGGTGTTATGCTGAACGATTTCTGGCAATTCGAACCATCTACCGAAACATGGACACAAAAAGCCGACCTCCCCGCACTACCGCGAAAGGGAGCTGTTGGTTGGGGAATCTTTCCAAATGCATACATCTGCGCGGGCGAAGACAACACATTCACTTATTCCGACGAATTATGGGAATACAACTACTGGCTCGACTCGTGGACGCAGCAGCCCAGCCTACCTGGACCAGGTCGAAGTAATGCAGTCGCATTTGTCCTCAATGGGCAAGGCTTTGTTGGAACAGGATACAATGGTGTTTTTCTCGATGATTTATACGCCTTTTCACCAACCTTGAGTACAGGAATCGAACTTGACAAGAACGATGTACATATCTTCCCAATTCCTGCTAACGACTATGTGAACATAGCTGTAAACGAAAACAATCTTGAATTGACGCTTTCAGGAATGGACGGAAAAATAATCTCCTCAGAAAAACACATTTCGAAAACAGCTAAAGGGTTCTCCATTCAGCGAAAAGACCTTTCTGCTGGTACTTACCTGATTCGTTTAGCGCGAGAAGGGGAATTTGTTTACTCAGATAAAATCGTATTCAATTGATGAAAATCGCACCAATTATAGGAGCACTCGTTATCGCTACAGCATGTACTTCTGAACTTGAGAACAAATCAGAAGAAAAAAAGAGCATCGCACCTTCTGTCGAACTGGAACAGATTTCAGAAGAAGATGTTGCAGGTGAAGACCGTTCAGAATCAATCGGAGAAAATGAAGCTCCAGACCAGGAAGCATCGAAACCGAATTCCGCAGAATGGACATTTGAAGTTATTCCCGTTTCGCAAGATAATTGGGGCTATCAATTGTTTCAGAATGGAAAAATGGTCATCAATCAAACGACCATACCATCCGTTCAGGGCAATAACGGCTTTGACTCCGCTAAAAAAGCAGAGCGTACAGCCAAGTACATTCTCACAAAACTAGAGAACGGTATTTTTCCACCTACGGTGGATCGAAAAGAATTAGAAGAGTTAGAAGTGCTGCGCGATTAAGATCCGCATCCTACGCACTCAATATGACTGTCCATTGGACGTACGCCTTTCAATTTCATCTCCAAGTTGTGGATTTTATCCTTGATATCCATGTCATTAAACATGTCACCTGTTAATGTTGCTTTTAGCGCGTCAATCTCTTGTTGAAGGTCTTGGTGTGTTGTCGTTGTATCCATGGAGTCTTGTTTTTGATTAGTTCAAAGAAAATTATTTTTTCGCTTTTTTTTCGCTCCATGTGAAATAGGTTATTCACAAATCGACGTGAATCTCGTGGATAAGTTTTTGATTTTTTTCAGAAGCCCAGATAAACAAAGGAGTTCACGATCAATACATCGTTTGAAAAAAAATTAAACAACAAACGCGCATCATAAATAATTGAAAATCAACGCTACACACATCCTCACCAACATCATCCAAGCTACCAAATATCCAGTAAACAAAGGGATTAGCACTTGCTCAACAAAGAATGATTGTCGAATTCCAAGTACTTTGCCGAAAAAATCCGATTTTTACTGTTCGAGTACCGTAAAACCAATTCAATGTCCTTTTCCGAAGAGAAATTTAGAGATCATATCAAACAAGTTGTAAAAGCTACATCGTATGATGCTGATCGTGTCCTTACCCTTGACGAACTGAAAGAGCTTGCCGAAGGCATGGGAGTTTCTGAACGCGAATGGAACGAGCTGATGATCAAAGCCGAGCAAGCACTCAACTTGGCCATTGGACATTTGAAAGTGGAAAATTATACCGATGCGATTGAAACAGCCGAGGAAGCGACTTCCATCAACCCTTATATCAAAGACGGAAATGCGGTGCTGGCTCAGTGCTATTACAAGCTTGCACTCGTCGACAAAAATGATGAATTGTTGACAAAAGCTGCACACTACGCGCGCATGGAATTGAAAAATGATCCGCTCGATTCGACCGCACTGAATGTTCTATCCGCTGTTGAAGCGATTCAAAAAGAAGGCAAATTTTCAAAGAAAACCATCCGAACCTTTGCCTACGTAATTGGAGCACTACTCTTAATATTCATTGTGTTGTACATGTGTACAAGCACCGTAAGCAAGCAAGAGATTCAAACAATAAGCTCTGGAACCGCTGACCAACAAATGCTCCGTTTGAAACGAAACGTGAGTGCGACCGAAGCAGCCTATATTTCGGCAATTGAACGTAGAAATGATATCGCGTTAGAGTTAATCGGACAAATTGATGACCGTTCCACTCGGAATGAACTCAAAGCATCCATTACCGACTACAATTTCGATGAAATCCGTTCCTCAGAGCAACAATTCCGCCTAGCGCTTTCAGATGTTATTTCGGAAATGGAAATTAGCGAGGAAATGAAAGTGCGTCTGCAAGGTGGCGAAAATAGAATTAACTCCGAACGAAGTCGTTACCAAGCCGCTGTATCTTCCTACAACTCTACACTGGAATCAAGCGATCCAGAAGGCGATTTTGAACCCATTGAAGCAAAGAAATAATGAAATTTTCAACACTTTTCCTTTTTTTACTACTGACAGTTTTTGCTGTTGGCCAATCTTATGTTAACGATGTTCCCAACCCGAAGAACAGCGGAACAAATGGATACGTTTCGAATCCAGATGGCATTTTATCGACTGATGAGGTCGGAATTATTGATAACATCTGTGCCCAAATCGAACAAAATGATTCTTTTCAAGTTGCATTTGCCGTGCTGAACTCCATTGGTACTGAAGTTCCAAAAGATTTCGCGGGTAAATTATTCAATCACTGGGGAATTGGACACGCTGAAAGAGATGACGGGTTACTCGTTCTTTTCGTAATGGATCAACGTAGAATTGAATTTGAAACAGGATACGGAACCGAACAAGTGCTAACCGATTACCAATGTGTTCAATTGCAACAAGACTATATGATTCCACATTTCAAAAATGGGGATTATTCGACTGGACTCGTTGAAGGAGCCAAAGCCATTCAACAAGCGCTAAACGGAAAAGTTGTTGATCGGCAAATGACACAATCATTGGAAGAAGAGCAAATAAGCTACGAACAAGAACTTTTGTTCGAACAGCAGAATAGAAAACGAAACTTGATCATTGGAGTGACTGCTTGGCATGCCATTGGACTTGTCCTCTTTTTAATTGCACTGCTCATAGTTCGGTTTCGGCAAGACCCTTACGATAAATACAACACGATCAAGTACTTTGGCGTATGGATTTGGGCAGTCCTCTTCCCTATCACTCACATTTTCGTTGTGATTTTTGCTAAAAAATTGAAACAACGCTATCGCGACATGATACGCTTCTCGAGCAAAACCGATGAAATCATGCGCAAACTTGGTGAGCAAGATGAAGACGAGTACCTATCGCGTGGACAAGTCACTGAAGAACTCGTAAAAAGTGTGGACTACGATGTGTGGATCACCGATAAATCTGACGATGTGCTCGTTTTAGCGTATCGACCACTTTTCTCGAAATATTCTACTTGCCCGAAGTGTCACTTCAAAACATACTTCAAAGTATACGACCGACAAGTGATTGCTCCATCTTACAGTTCTTCGGGGCAAGGCGAGCGCAAGCACGAATGTGCACACTGTAAACACGTTAATGTAAAAACCTACCACATTCCTCGCTTACGAAGATCAAGCAGAACTTCGAGCGGCGGAAGCTGGAGCGGATCAAGTAGTTCTGGAGGTTCATTCGGCGGTGGTTCCTTTGGTGGCGGATCGTCCGGAGGTGGCGGTGGTGGATCGAGCTGGTAAATGTTGATCTTAACGTTCAATTCGGAAATCTTTTGAACAAGCAAAGTGATGTGACGAAAAACGGTACGAGGTATTATCGAAAGTCGAGAAAATCCCTTCTTTTCGGGCACATTGATTACTGGTTCTCTCCCGATTGCAGAAGCTTTTTGTCATCTCATTACAAGCAAAATAAAAAAATCTACCTTTAAACTATCTACCTAGGTATTTATTTTATTGTATATTTGCAGCATCAATTAAAATTGATAGTTATGGCAGCACACATTGTAAAGTACCCAGCATCGGAAAGAGGCCACGCTGATCATGGATGGTTACAAGCGAATCACTCCTTTAGTTTCGCTCAATGGTACAACCCAAATCGTATGCATTTTGGGGCACTACGCGTGCTAAATGACGATACAGTGGCGCCAGGAATGGGGTTTGGAACACATCCCCACGACAACATGGAAATCATTACCATTCCACTTTACGGAACTGTAAGTCACAGTGACAGTATGGGAAATGAAGGATCGATCCCCGCAGGTGAAGTCCAAGTAATGAGTGCTGGAACGGGTGTTACACATAGCGAGTTCAACAGAAACAAAACAGTTGAGCTAAAACTCTTTCAAATTTGGATTATTCCCAACCAGCGCAATGTAGAGCCGAGATACGAACAGTTCAAGATTGATCCTTTTTCTCATGTCAATCGCTTTGCGCAACTCATTAGCCCGAACAAAGACGGTGAAGGATTGTGGATTCATCAAGATGCCTACATTCATATGGCCACCTTGGAAGAAGGAAAAACGATCGAATACACGGCTAAAGACGAACATCACGGACTTTATGTAATGAACATTGAAGGATTGATCTCTGCGGAAGGACATGAACTTTCAGATCGAGATGCATTAAGTGTAGAGGGAAAAGGAAGTCTCACTTTCGAGGCAAAACAAAACAGTAAATTTATCGTCATTGAAGTACCGATGACATTTTAACAATAGCATAAAAAACAAACATGAATCAGATAATAGAAGATCTAAATTGGCGCTATGCGACCAAAAAATACGATCCATCAAAAAAAGTATCGGATAAAGATTTCGAGACAATTAAAGAATCACTCCGTTTGGCAGCCACTTCATATGGACTTCAAACACTTAAATTTCTCGTTGTAGAAGATCCTGCCGTTCGTGAAAAGTTGAAAACTGCTTCTTGGGGACAACCACAAATTACAGAAGCTTCGCACTTAATCATCTTGTGTTCTTACAACGATGTAAACAGCGACCACGTGGATGAATACTTGGAAAATGTTGCTGAAACACGCAACGTTCCAATGGAATCAACAGCACAGTATGGCGATTTTATGAAAGCAACCATTTCTCAACTTACCTTGGAAGAAAAATCCGTTTGGTCGAGTAAACAAGCATACATTGCTTTGGGACAAGCACTTCATACTTGTGCAAACTTGCGCATTGATTCGACACCAATGGAAGGATTTGATGCTAAAGCATACGATGAAATTCTTGGATTAAGCGAGAAAAACTTGAAGGCTTCTGTTGTATTAGCCGTTGGGTACCGCCACGAAGAAGATCAAAATCAACATTTGGCCAAAGTACGTAAGCCAAGTGAAGTAATTTTTGAAACGATTTAGTCTTCCGACTGAGTAAAAAACTGAAAGATTCTAGGATAGAGAGATTGTGAGGTAGAAGAATCATTCAATGAAAGAAACGCCCAGATTCCATTGTTGGATCTGGGCGTTTTGTTTTACTATAAGATCGAAATCAAATCACTCACTTTCGCTTTTGACTTCAATCTGCTCTTCTTTTTATCTACTTAAAACCAGTCCCTTTTTCGTGACAAATACATCATCGATGGAAATCAGCGCATTAACTTCAACATCGATCTCCCCTCCTCTGTTTTGACCAAAACAAAGTAAACTCCACTGGACACTTCTGAAAGATCGATTTCTGCAACAGATCCACTTAACACAATATCTAATTTGAGCAGTTCTCCCGCTGCATTCGAAACCTGTACATCTTGCAATGCCGTTCTCGCCGAAATGTTGAACTTCCCTTCTCCAAATGAAGCCACTTCAACAGGGATTTGTCCTTCATTCAAACCAATATATCCAATATTCTGCTGAACCGTATCCGTATCACATGGACTCTCGGCGATTAAGGTCACCGAACAAGGATTACAAAAAGATGCATACGTATGTGTCGGATTCTCATCGGTAGATGTATTTCCATCTCCAAAATCCCAATAATAATTTGTCGCTTTTGTGCTAAGGTTCGTCAAAACAACAGTTGTGGGACCAGGAGTACTGAAATGTTCACCATAAAAAGCTGCTTGCGTATGCTCAGAAATTGGACGTAAATTCCATTGTTCTAAACTATCCAAAACAGTCATAGCCGCGGCTGTCTGTAATCGTTCGGCTGTTACAGGGTCAAGCGTACCAATAAATGACGCACCAACAGGTGACTTTCTGAATACTGAAGCATAAAAGGTACATGCCGCCAAATATGAACCTTCATAACTAGGGTGTGAACCATCTCCCGCATACAAATTGATCGTTGGGTAGGTGTCTCGGATGTATTTCCATGCAGAACCAACTGGACTAACAGCTCCATCGACGGAATCTGCAAAACGCATATACGCATTTCTCAATCGTCCATTCATTCCGTCAAAGGTTGAAATCGGTCCCCATTGTGGATCGCCATTCTCGCGTCCCCACGTCATATAAAACAATGTTTCGGAGCAGAAATTATTGGCATAAATCGAATCTGCTAGCTGTATAGCATACGGCAACGTTTCCACATCTACTTGACTATCTGGAAACGAAGGCTCTTGACTTTGCGCCTGTAGCACCACGAAATCCCAAGGATTGTCATCTATTTTATCGTAAACAGTAGCGTTCGCGGCATGATTTGCCAATGTTTGTCCGCCTGGAGTATGAGAATCGTAGTTGACTTTATCTCCCAGAGAGACAGCCACATCGTTTACCAGTGATGGCAAGGAATTGTAATTCGTATAACTGTTTCCGATGAATAAAACAGAAACGCTATCCTGAGCAAATAAGCCAATTGAGAGGAGCATACATGCTGCGAGTAATCCTTTTTTCATAGTTATGGAAGTTTCCTCAAATGTAGTTTAGTTCAGTGTCGGGAAAAAACGCACATTGACTTTAGAATTGAAATCCCACGCAAAATATGATTCTAACGACCTTTCCAATCCCGAAAAAATGAATAACTTGCCAACTGAGGATGCTCTTGATACGTCTTTATTTAAAACGATTTCCTATGAAATTTTACGTCGTTGTTCTCTTCGTATATGTAATAACCTCTTTCGATACAAACGCCCAATTTCAGTTTGACTTCAATCAGAACTTGCCCGTAAAAATTGGAAATGACACGCTGATAAATGCCTGGAGCGGAGGACTGAACTACACACAAATTTCCGATATCGATTTTGATTTTGATGGAGACATGGATTTGTTCCTGTTTGATCGTTCGAGCAATAATGTTCGATTGTTTCGTCAAGAGCAACAAAATGGGAATGCATACTACGAGTTCGTGTACAACGCAAAAAACTATTTCCCTGCCGGCCTACGTTATCGCTGTACCATGGTCGATTACGATCAAGATGGCCGCAACGATCTATTTGCCTTTGAAACAGCTGGAATAAGAGTCTATCGAAACGTTGGAAGTGCAGCAACGGGACTGCAATGGGAGTTGGCTAGTCCACTTCTTCACACAGATGTACCAAATGGTTATCAGCATTTGTACGTCAGTTCATCCGATATTCCAGCCATCATTGATGTAGATTTCGACGGAGACATTGACGTGCTCACCTTTCACATTGGAGGACAACACATGGAATACCATCAGAATCAATCCATGGAACTCTATGGCATTCCAGACTCTCTCATTTTCATCCAAAAAAATGAATGCTGGGGGAAATTCACTGAAGATGTGACCACCAATACGATTATCCTCAACGATCCGAACACTCCATGTGAAGGAGGAAGCATTTCCAATCCAGAAAGCGGAGCAGCTCATTCAGGCTCTACCGTTCTAGCATTGGATATTGATAATTCTGGTGTGCTCGATTTAGTACTTGGCGATGTCGCATTTCCTAATTTGACATTACTTACAAATGGAGGAACTGCACCCAATACGGATTCCCCCATGATTAGTGCCGACAATGCATTCCCTTCAAACACAACTCCCTTGGAGCTGCATTTATTTCCAGCCTCATTTTACGTCGATGTGGATTTCGATGGTGTAAAAGACCTTATTGTAAGTGGAAATGCCAAAAACATCTCTCAAAATGTAAAAAGCATCTACTTCTACAAGAATTATGGTACCAACTCGCTCCCGAACTTCGTTTTTGTCCAAAAAGATTTTCTTCAGGATGAAATGATTGATCACGGATTGGGAAGCGTCCCAATTTTTGTTGACATCAACGAAGATGGTTTGGAGGACATGATTGTTGCAAACTTCTTCCGATACAAAGACATCTTAGACAAAGAATCGAGTTGGACGTACTACCAAAACACAGGAACAGCAACCGACCCCGTATTCAGCTTTGTGGACGATAATTATTTCAACCTTACTTCACTGGGCTATGGCTTACGCTCACTTCCCACCTTCGGTGATTTGGACGGTGATGGTGACAAAGACATGCTTATCGGGATTGAGAATGGAACCTATGTCTATGTTGAAAATCAATCAACAGGAGCTGGATCTGTTTTTACAACGCCAATTCAGAATTATCAAGATAACACAGGACAAACGATCAATACGGGGATTTTTAGCACTCCTCAATTGTTTGACCTCAACAAGGATGGCTTGCTCGACTTGATTATCGGAACGAAAACGGGAGAGTTAATCTATTATCGAAACACAGGATCGGCGAGCTCGCCTGAATTCACATTGCATAATTCCCAATTAGGAAACGTAGATGTAAATACAACGAGTCCTGATGGTTTTGCCGCACCGCATTTCTTCGTCTACGACGACACCACTTATTTATTTGTTGGAGACAAAGACGGAAGAACCAATTTCTATTCAGGAATTGATGGAAATCTCGATCCATCGCAATCATTTACACTTGAATCCAATGATTTTCTAGGAATCAACATGGAAGGCTACAGCTCTTTCTGGGTAACCGACATGAATTCCGATGGCGACTTAGAACTCTACGCAGGTCAGGATTTGGGTGGAATCTATCGTTTCGAACACGACGAGAATAGTGATGTTTCGGTTGAAGAGATAGAGCAAACGAATTTGAATATCTATCCGAATCCGACGAATGGTTCAATTACCTTATCATCAAATGACGCGCTAATTGAACAGGTGAATGTCTTAAATCTTCAGAGTCAACTCGTTTATTCAAAGAATTTCGCTGAGAGCAAGTTAAACATTGATCTTTCGAACATTCCCGCTGGCGTGTATTTTGTTTCCGTTGATTTCTCGAACGGACTGCATGTGATGAAAAAAGTGGTGAAGGAATAACGGTTAATTCAATCCATAATCTGACCGTAGATAGACGGAAGGAATACTAAAAAAAGCAAGTGAAGCATCCAACTTCACTTACTTTTCCAATAACGCTACTCCTCAATAATCCGTTCGAATAGGTAATCGATGGAAGCAATCAACTGCTGTGTCTCTTCTTTATTTAACTTATCACCTTCTAAGTAGGATTCTAGTTTCTCAGATGCTTCAAAAAGTAAGCGAAATACAGATGTATCACACGTTTCTGTCTGTTTGATGAAATAATTAGTTTTTGTCTTCATATTTTTTTGTTTTAGGCTGAAGACATGGCGAGTGTTGTAATTATGCAAGGCCTGCGAAGCAGTTCATTTTAGCCTTTCAGAGTTATAGCGCGAGACATAAATTCGCCGACGAAATAAAGAAGTAGGAAGACTACTAATCAATGAAGTTGAAAAGGCAATAAATTTTAACATGAATGGCTAAGCGATCTACTTCTGATTCTCTATGAAAACCTCATCACCCGTTCGTATAACTCGGTTGTAAGGGTTGGCTTTTCTGCAAAAATCCCGAAAACAGTAGAGCCACTCCCTGTCATAGAAGCGTAAATTGCTCCTTCCGCATAAAGCTGTTCCTTTAATGCTCCAATTTCTGGGTGTGCCTCAAAAATATGTGATTCAAAATCGTTGTGAAGTTTATCCTTCCAGTCAGAAATCGGAAGTTGAAGTATTTCATGGAGTGGTGACGCTGATTCTGAGAAATGAATACCTGAATACGCTTCCTTCGTTCCAATGTGAATCCCAGGATTGATCACTTTTAAATAGTATCCACTTAAATCTAACGAAAACGGGCTAAGATCTGTTCCTGTTCCACGTCCCATCTGAGACTCATCGGAAACAAAAAACGGACAATCACTTCCCAGTTGCGCAGCCATTTCTCTCAATTCGTCATCCGTAGCCTTGCATTCAAATGACTCATTAAGTCCGCGTAGCACATACGAAGCATCTGCCGATCCTCCTCCTAACCCAGCTCCCATCGGAATTTGCTTTCGAAGATGAATGAATGCATTCGGACAGTTGAACCGTTCTTGAAACAAACGAAATGCTTTTACACACAAATTTGACTCATGATCTCCCTCTACCTCAAGTCCTGTTTGCTTGAAGTCAAACTGCTCCGATGATAGAATTTCCAACACGTCCGTCATAGGAACAGCCACCATGCACGTCTCGATTTCGTGATAGCCGTCCGATCGCTTTTTTAACACCTTCAATCCCAGATTGATCTTCGCTGGAGGAAATAATAACATTTGTCAAAGTTAGAACAACTGAACAATTTTTGTAACTTTCGCCCCTCAAATATGCACAGCTATGGCGACTTATTTAGATTTCGAAGAACCAATCAAAGAATTAGAAGATAAGATCCTTCAAACGAAGGAAATCGGCGAGAACACGGAGGTAGACATGACCGACAAGATTGCCGAGCTCGAAGATAAATTAAAGGCGAAAACGAAAGAGATCTTTTCGGGATTAACTCCTTGGCAAAAAGTTCAGCTTTCGCGTCACCCTGATCGCCCATATACCTTGGCGTACATCGAAGGTATTACTGATGGAAAGTTCCAGGAATTGCACGGAGATCGTAACGTAAAAGACGACAAAGCAATGGTTGGTGGTTTCGGATTGTTGGATGGTGAAACAGTGATGTTCATCGGACAACAAAAAGGAGTCAACACAAAAATGCGCCAGTTCCGCAACTTCGGAATGCCCAACCCAGAAGGATACAGAAAAGCACTTCGTTTGATGCGTTTGGCTGAGAAATTCAACAAACCAATTGTTACCTTGATTGACACCCCAGGAGCCTTCCCAGGATTGGAAGCTGAGGAACGTGGACAGGGAGAAGCTATCGCCCGCAACATCTACGAAATGATGCGTTTGAAGGTGCCTGTAATTTGTATCGTAATTGGTGAAGGAGCTTCAGGTGGAGCCCTCGGAATTGGTGTTGGAGACAAAGTAGTTATGCTCGAAAACACTTGGTATTCTGTTATCTCACCAGAATCGTGTTCTTCTATTTTATGGAGATCGTGGGACTACAAAGAAACAGCAGCTGAAGCATTGAAATTGACTTCAACGGACATGAAGAAATTGGGAATTGTTGATGATATCATCAAAGAACCAAAATCTGGTGCTCACCGCGATCACGAGAAAACATTCCGTTCGGTGAAGAATTACATCAAAAAGAACTTGGCTGAATTGAAAGAAGTAGCTCCAGAAAAGCGCATCAAGAATCGAATTAACGCATTCTCGAAACGTGGTGTTTGGAAGTAGTTTCAAGCTGCCTCTATCTCTTGCTATATTGAGTGAAACAAACGATCAGTTTTGTAAATCGAATTCATCTGAACGCGAACATTTTGGGATTTTTGTAAGCCATTAATGGTTTGTTCGTCAAAACGATTATCTTGTGATAAACTAACTGACGAAAAATGATCATTATTATTGGTAATGGAATTTCTGGTGTGACCGCCGCGCGCAATATTCGAAAGAAAAGCGACGAAGAGATCACCATCATTTCCGCAGAGTCCAAATATTTTTTCTCGCGAACGGCACTCATGTATGTTTACATGGGTCACATGAAATTCGAACATACTCAACCCTACGAGCCCCATTTTTGGGAAAAGAATCGCATCAACCTGAAGCAAACTTTCGTAGAAAAAATTGATACCGAGAAAAAAACACTTCATTGTAGCAGCGGTGAGCAACTCTCCTATTCCAAATTGATCTTGGCAACAGGATCAAAACCCAACAAATTTGGATGGAAAGGGCAAGACGCGAATCGCGTGCAAGGTTTATACTCCAAGCAAGATTTGGAGAATATGGAAGTGAACACCAAAGGAATCAAATCGGCAGTAGTTGTTGGAGGCGGATTGATTGGAATCGAAATGGCTGAAATGCTTTTGACGCGAAATATTGACGTTCATTTCCTCGTCCGTGAAAAAACATTTTGGAGCAATGTGCTACCTGAGCAAGACAGTCGTTTTATCATGAAACACTTCGAAAAACACCACGGTTTGCACATGCATTACGGCGAAGAATTGGAAGAAATTCACACCGACAATACAAATTCTGCGATTGGCGTTACAACGAAGAGTGGAAATAAAATCGATTGCCAATTCGTCGGATTAACGGCTGGTGTTTCTCCAAATATTGAATTCATCAAATCGAGTTCGATTGAAACAAACCGTGGAATTCTCGTGAATCGCTTTTTGGAAACATCCGTAGAAGATGTTTACGCCATCGGTGACTGTGCCGAATTTCGCGAGCCAGTTTCAGGACGCCGTCCCATCGAACAGGTTTGGTACACTGGGAAATTCATGGGAGAAACGCTTGCACATACCCTCACAGGAAATCGCGTAGCATACAATCCGGGACATTGGTTCAACTCAGCGAAATTCTTCGATATCGAGTACCAAACCTATGGCGATGTAAAGAGTAAACTCGAAGCAAATCAAGCAGAATTCGTGTATCAACATCCGACAGAAGACGTTTTGCTTCACTTCGTGTTTGACGCACAATCACATCGCTTTGTCGGTATTAATAATTTTGGTATCCGCTTGCGACATTTAGTTTTTAACGAATGGCTCAACAAAGAAGCAACCATGGAAGAAGTATTGACGGATCTTCGTGCCGCAAATTTCGACCCTGAATTCTTCACAACTTACGAAGAGGAAATCGTCAATCAATTCAATCAACAATTTGGAACTACTATCACTGTGGCAAAACGCAAGTGGTGGCAAAAACTAACCTCAGCATAAAACTATGGAATCAACAAACTATTCAATTGTCGGAAAAGAGGCACAAAGTCTTTCGGTCTATAAAAAGATAGGTGTCTTTTTCTTCATCATTGGTATTCTCGCCCTTGCCGAGCTTATGCGCTTGAGTATTTATGATTCGAAGGCAACAGAGGAAGTATTCGCATGGTCGTTCTTTGGGTTAACAAGCTTTGAATGGACGCTTTTCGAATGGTTCATTGTCAGCTCATTTACCCTTCAGCTAGTTGGCGTTTTCATTTTCACGTATGAGCATCATCATTTTTCGATCACCACTATTTTTTCCAAGTATTCGAACTGGATTCAGAAGTTGGGATTGTTCATTGGAGCCGCAGGATTCAGCATTTTCGTTTTAGCTTGGCTAAACATCATCAATTCAAATCACACATTATTCCTTTGGCTTTCAATGGGGCTAATGGCTGTGGGAATCTTGGTGAATACCTATGGATTGTATGGTGGACATACCAAAGGAATCAAAAACAACTACGTTTGGTTCAACTCACTTTCCAGTAGAGGATTGCTCGGTTGGGTAGCTGGGATCGTACTTACTGTTTTTTATATACAGTTGTATTGGTTATCCGATTCTATGGAAGGATTGGTAAGACTGTTCGACCCACTCGCGTACCTCATCACTGGGGAAAAATCATCCAAATGGTTTGTTTACGGTGTCGTTTATACCTTCTTGATTCTCTTTTTAGGGATCAAATTCATTGTGAAACACAGACACAATCGCTATCAAATTATACGTACGATTTCCGTTATTTTCTTCCAAGTAGTCTTTGCTTTCAGCTTACCCTATATTTTGGAAGCTTTCAACGATTATCAAGGCTACTTTGGAAAGGATTTGAAAAACGTATGGCCATTGAATTACTATGCTGCTTCTCCTGGACAATTGAATGCCATGGCGAATCCTGCCAATAACAGCGCCGACATTGTAGGTGTATCCGGTACTTTCTATTTCGTTTGGAGTTTGATCCTCTTTTTAGTTGTGACGCCTGTTCTTACCTACTACGTAGGGAAAAGATGGTATTGTTCCTGGGTATGTGGATGTGGAGGATTGGCAGAAACTGCAGGAGATAGCTTCCGACAATTATCATCAAAAAAACTCGTTTCATGGAAAATTGAGCGCTGGGTAATTCACTCAGTAATGGTGTTCGTACTTGCCATGACTGTCGCTTCGCTTTGGCCCTATTTCTCTGGAAAAGAGTACGAATTATCATTCTTCACGATTACAAAGTCTGGCTATTTCTATTCTGTCACTTTCTTATTGTTGATTTCCGCTGTTGGAGGATATCTACTTTACCGAAAGCGCAAGCATCCTCTACTCTTGGTTGGATCAGTCATTCTAGTTGTGATTGCTGCCGCTCTTTCTTACGGATACTTTGGCGGAGCCAAGGACATCTTTGTTATCAGTAGTAAGAGCATCAAAAAGGTCTACGGATTCTTAATTGGCGCTGCTTTCGCAGGAGTAATTGGTGTTGGGTTCTACCCACTACTTGGAAACCGTGTATGGTGTCGATTTGGATGTCCAATGGCAGGATACATGGGAATTTTCCAACGATTTAAGTCTCGATTCAGAATTACAACAAACGGAGCACAGTGTATCTCATGTGGAAACTGTTCAACGTATTGTGAACAAGGAATTGACGTACGCGCCTATGCTCAAAAAGGAGAGAATATCGTTCGCGCAAGTTGCGTAGGATGTGGAATTTGCTCATCTGTTTGTCCTCGTGGTGTACTAAAACTAGAGAATGGACCCGAAGAAGGACGTTTCGACTCAAACCCATTAATTGTTACCAAAGAAGGAGTGAAATTGAATATGTAATTTCGCAGCGCAATAAAATCAAATGTCGAAACCAATTATTTCGGTCATCATTCCGGCCTATAATGAAGAACAATCCATCGGGAAGGTGGTTGATGATATTCCACGTAATATTGTGGATCACGTAATTGTGGTCAACAACAACTCGACGGACAACACCGTAGAAGTCGCGAAAAAGGCAGGTGCTATTGTGTTAGACGAGCCCAGAAAAGGTTACGGATGGGCATGTTTGAAGGGAATTGATCACAGTAAAAGCCTGAATACCGAAATTGTGGTTTTCCTCGATGGCGACTACTCCGATTACCCTCAGGAAATCCCAGATGTACTCGCTCCTATTTTTGAAGAAGACATGGACATGGTGATTGGATCTCGCGTTTTAGGAAAGCGCGAAAAAGGATCGCTTACGCCACAACAAGTGTTTGGAAACTGGCTAGCAACTCGCCTCATTCGCATCTTCTACCGTGCCCGATTCACCGACTTGGGACCTTTTCGAGCGATCAAAGCAACATCCTTGGAAAAATTGGAAATGGCGGATAAAACCTACGGGTGGACAATCGAGATGCAAATTAAAGCCGCCAAACAGAAAATGCAATTCTGCGAAGTCCCCGTGAATTACAAGAAACGGATTGGTGTTTCCAAAGTAAGTGGCACCATAAAAGGAACTGTACTTGCGGGAATAAAGATTATATTTGCGGTTTTCAAGTATCGATTTTAACCCGCTTGAAAGTAAACTGAAAACGAATTCAAAGCACACATGCGTATATTAGCCATCATTGGATTATTTCTTCTCCCACTTCAACTACTCGCGCAGACGCAAACGTTTGGTGGACATATTACTGATGAAAAAACCGGACGAGAGCAGAGTGATGTTGAAATAACCATTACGAATAGCGAAACTGGAAAAAGCTTCGTTACCGAGACAGATGACAACGGTAAATTCCTCTTCAAGAAAACACCTGTAGGAAAATATACACTTGCCGTAACAGATAAAGATTTCGTTGAAAAAACTTTCAATTTCGAAGTTACCGAAACACACAAACCCGATCTTGATTTTGCCATTAGCCCAAAAGTATCATGGATGTGGAACTGGGGAGATCGCGGAAATCAAGAACACTACTGGTCGCATTTCACAGCGAAAATCATCATGGTGTTGTACTTCGCTTGTTTGGTGCTCATTCTTTTCTATAGTATTCTACAACTTTCATTGGCAATTGCTTATGTAAGAAATCGTAAGAAGAAAAAGAAAGCCATTGAAAATCAACCGACATACGATCCTGAAAACACACCGAAGGTGACGATTCAATTGCCGATGTTTAATGAGATGTACGTGGCTGAGCGTATCATTGAAACGGTTGCAAAATTTAAGTACCCAGCGGACAAATTGCAAATTCAAGTCTTGGACGATTCTACGGATGAAACCAAAGATTTGATTGCAAAGAAAGTTGCCGAAGTAAAAGCAAGAGGCATAAACATTCAACATATCCACCGTGTAGACAGAACAGGATACAAAGCAGGAGCGTTGGATGATGCCATGGATCAAGTGGAAGGTGATTTCATCGCGATATTTGATGCCGACTTTATTCCTGATCCTGACTTCTTACAAAAAACAATGCCTCACTTCAACGATGATAAAGTAGGCGTGGTTCAAACGCGTTGGGGACATATCAACAAAGATTACTCGATCTTAACGGAACTTCAAGCCTTTGGATTGAACGGTCACTTTGCGATTGAGCAAGGAGGACGTAATGCTTCTGGACACTTCATCAACTTCAACGGAACTGGTGGTGTTTGGAGAAAAGCGTGTATCGAAGATGCAGGTGGATGGGAGCACGACACACTCACCGAAGATTTGGATTTGAGTTACCGCGCTCAGTTGAAGGGATGGCAATTCCGTTACCTCGAGCACGTGATCGCGCCAGCTGAACTTCCAATTACAATGTCTGCATTGAAGTCACAGCAACACAGATGGATGAAAGGTGGAGCGGAATGTTTCATCAAGATGTGGAAACGCATTGCAACGACGAAAGGAGTGAAAATGAGCGACCGAATTCACGGTTTATCGCACTTGTTCAACTCTTCTGTATTCGTTTTCATCTTGTTCTTGTCTTTGTTGACTTTGCCTATTTTGCATATCAAGGACAGTTTTTCTGATTTAAACATTTGGTTGCAATACGGAGCATTTGCCTTGTTGAGTACACTTTTCTTGGCTTACTACTATTGGCATTCGTACCGAGACAAAAAAGAAAGTAAGTTTTCGTTCTTCATATTTATTGGGCGCTTCATCATGTTCTTGATTGTTTCCATGGGATTGGCTCTCAACAACACCGTTGCCGTTCTGGAAGGATACTTGGGAATCAAAAGTTCCTTCGTTCGAACACCGAAATTCAACGTGAATAAGAAGAGTGAATTCAAAGGAAATAAGTACGACAAGAAGCGTTTATCGATTCTTAACCTCGGAGAAGGATTCTTGTTCTTACTCTTCGGATACACAACGATTAATCGTGCCATTTATGGCGATATCGGAATGGTTCCATTCCACTTGATGTTGACAATCGGATACGGATTGGTATTCTTCTATTCGGTTGCCGAAATCCGTCAATCTAATCGCGCTTAACCCTTGAAAAATATGGGAGCAATATGGCGTTTGGGATTAATCCTGTGCTTTATTACCTCCATTTTTCTTGTTAACTGGGAAGTCGACCGAACCAATTTTGGATTCATCGCCCTGTTCTATTCGTTGGCCTTTGGCTCTTACGTTTTATTGCTTCGCGAGAATCGCTTTTCCTTTAGGCATTTGTTGTTGATTGCATTGGGAGCGCAAGCCGTCTCAATGATCTATCTTCCCAATCTCTCCGAAGATTATTTCCGATTTCTTTGGGATGGGAAAATCACCTTGCAAGGAATCAATCCATTCGATTATACACCGAACGAATTAATGGAGCGAGAATACCTTGTAGATCGCACATATCTCAATGAACTGTACGCAGGCATTTCCGATCTCTCGAAGCAGCATTATTCCTGTTATCCTCCGGTGAACCAATTGTATTTCATCCTCCCCAATCTCTTTTCCAATTCGATTGTGGTGAACATGATGGTGATGAAACTCCTCATCGTTTTAACAGAGTTAGCGGGTATTTTCTACCTACGTAAACTCCTTCTCCACTTCAAAGTTGATCCGAAACGTTTGTGGTTGGTCTATTTAAATCCCTTGCTCATTATTGAATGTACAGGAAATGTTCATTTTGAAGGAGTAATGTTGTCTTTGCTGTTCATCTCGCTGTACTTCATCTTCACCTCTCGCTTCATTTTGGGCGCCTTCATTTTTGCCCTTGCCGTGCAGATCAAACTTGTTCCACTCATCTTGCTTCCCTTTTTCCTTCGGTATTTCCCTTGGAAAAAAGCATTTGGGATGTACTTCGTAATTGGTGGCTCCGTTATTGGTTTGAGTTTAACTCAACTAAATCCAGGGAATATTGCCAACTTCTTGGACAGTTTAGCACTCTATTTCCAAAATTTCGGTTTCAACTCCTTTGTGTTTCACTACATCAACAAAACAGTTCAATTCTTCACGCACTACAATCCACTTGGTTTCACAGGCCCCATCGTATCGCTTGTTGTAATGGGAACCATTTTGTTTGTTGCCTTCAAGTTTGAGAGTAAAACATGGAAAGTGTTATTGAAGCGCATGTTTTTCGCGTTCTTCCTCTATTTGATTATGGGAACAACACTTCATCCATGGTACGTAATTCCACTTCTCGGCTTATCGGCCTTCACCAATTATGCCTTCGCGATGGTGTGGAGTTTTCTCATTTTCTTCTCCTACTTCGCTTACATGAATGGGTTCTATCACTCGTTCGAAACACGACTCATTGTGAACATTGAATACATTCTTCTCCTCGCCTATGCCGTTTACGAATGGCGAAAAAAAGGAAGTCCGTTCACATTTCTTCGGGTTGATAACTATCTCCAACGGAGCTCAGAATCGTAAAATTTGAATGCGACATCATAGCGAACCGAAGGTTTCATCTCGGGCGAGTCAATTTTAAGAGTTCCGAAGAACGAAGACTTTTCCTCTCGGCTCAGGATGATTTCTCCCGTTTCGGTGTCGTAAAAATCAATTGTGTAATCTGTTCTTGGCTTAAGTCGGTAGATACGTATGTACGCTTCTCCGTCGCCAATTGAAACAGGTTCCGACACAGCATCATCGTCGGCAGGAGTGTACAAATATGGTCGTGCAAATTTACCTTCGCCTCTGGCTAAATCAGACAAACACGGCATACTATCCACTAGATTTCCCCAATGAAACGAACGATTCAGCATCCACCCAAACCCTTGGTCGCCCAGCGAATCAATTTGGATGTAGGCTTCAAGTAGATCAGACTTTCGGTAATCATCGCCATTACTTCTTTCAATATCTTTCTTTCGTAAAGGCCATCGCTGCGCAATATATGTTTCTCCTTTTGCTTCGCGCACCGTTGTGTAATTCACCTTTTCAAAATCGATGTCCTTTTTGAAAGTATTCAAGCCGCGGAAATAGTGATTCCACATAGCATGACGTTTTCGGCTGTGTTCATTCCACCAATCCAATCCTGCTACCGCACAACCGCTCGAAAAGGTAAACCATAAATCTTGCTTGAATGAAAAATCTGCGCAATCATTGAATTCAACTACTGGATCATCGTCTTTATCTTCTGGATATGCCCGTTCGATGGCTAGAACATGACCAAACTCATCGTAGATAAACATGTTTTTTTGATATTCGGGATGACTCCATTCTCCATCTTGAATTCCCACACTTAAATTCCGAACGGATTCATAGCGCTTGATCAAATTTCGATTGCGGATATTTTGAATCGGTGGATTCGTTTCAAACACATAATCGTGCTGTCCCACAAAATCAATTTCCTTTAATTCATATATAGACGGATCCCACATGTTACTCGAATAATTCTTCCCAGTGATAAATGAAATGCTCTTCAAGTGATCATCGTTACATTCCTCTTTCATGAATTGCGTGATGCTTTCCGTCCATCGATTCACCTTCTCACGATTCGCAGAACGATCGATAATGGTTCCATCTGCAGCTATTCCGTCCGCATATTCGCATGTTTGATCTGTTTCACTCATCAATTGCCATCCAGCAAGCGATGTATTGTAGCCCCATCTCGCTACAAAGTAACGGAAGTAGTTTTTCTGGAAATTCAGCGCTCGCTCGTTGTCGTAAAAATCAATCGGTTTTGAACAATAGACACGCTCCTCGCTCGCTACCTTGAGACGCGTACGATCATCTTCGTTGTAACAATAATCCTCCCAAGAAACTCCGGGGGTCAGTGTTGGCTCACCATTTGGACGACTTTCCAAGGGCGTATGCAGTAGGGCGCAGAAGATGAAATACACATCCAATTCCTGCAATTTTTCATTCATGCGATCAAACTCCCACGCTTGTCCCATTTTTGGTGCATAATTTCCCAATCCTTCCCATTCGAGTTGCATAAACCAAGGCGCGGCAACCATTCGCGTGAAATTTCCACCTGCCCTACTCAACTTTCGAAAGGAATTGTACATCACCATAAAATTGACAGGACCAGCAGCCTCATCCGTATGGTACCAATCGTCGTAAAGCACCCATGGAATCACTTGTCCCACACCAACAAACGATTCCTTTGTTTTCGAAAAGCGCATGTGCTTGTAGTTCACTCCCTGCTCCAAAAAACCAGGATTATCAGAATGCTCCACATAAAATTCGGAACGCACATACATCAGTGGCAATCCTTTGATGTTGATTTTCACTTCTACGGTGTAATCTCCTGAAAATTCAGGTGCATGCCGAATTCGAAATGGAAAAGAAGTTGTGTCCTTTACCCAGCGATTATTTCCCAAATCTCTTCGGAACTCCTGATAATAAAATCCTTCATTCTCCTTTACGACCTCACCATTGAACTTGAACAAAGCATCGATATCAATGTCATTTCGATCAAATGGATTCAGCCCTAAATCTGTTTCTCCGCTTGCCGATAAAAAGAAACTGATTTGCTGCATCATGACCTTAGGCAGATGAATTCCCAACTCCACTTTTTCGAATTGCTTTACTGTTTGTGGGGTATTTTCGGGGTAAAACCAAGCCAATGTTCCCTTATCATTCAATTCTGGGACGTCAAAATCATTCAGAAAAATGGGAGTAGCAGGTCTGTGCGATTGTGAAAAGCCAACCGATAACCAACAGGTAAGCGTAAATAGGAGTAGAATATGCTTCATCTGATTATTTTTCTCTTTTCGGAACGGGATCATGTCCATGTCCACCCCAAGGGTGACAAGAAGCAATGCGCTTTAGTCCCAACCACGTTCCTTTGAATGGTCCCCACACCTTTACTGCTTCAATCATATAATTGGAACACGTTGGCGTATATCGGCACGACTGGGGTAGAATCGGACTAATAATCCATTGGTAAATTTTCACTAAGAAAATGACCGGAAAGCCAACAATCGATCTTAAAATTTTCATCTGTCACCACAAAATAATTCATTTTTCACGAAGGATTGTGAATTCTTAACGCAAAAACGTAACAAAGGCACACCTTAAGGCGTTATTTTTACATAAATCTCAAATTTACTCTATGCGTACTCTCCTTTTTCTCCTTTGCATTTCGCCCATTTTATCGTTTGCACAACCCTTCAATTCTTGGGATGAAGAAAAAATTGAGGTCAAGAAAGGAATGACTCAGAATACCATTTTGAGCGCAGCACCACTTTACACAGAAGGCTGGGCAAATTTGGCACAACCGATCTTCTGGAAACAAATCATGCAATTGTCTCCTGATTCATGTTTGATCAATGTTGCAGCGACTCGTGAGATTGTGGCTAAAATGAGTGTGAAAGATTGGAATAAGCAAACTGATAACGAAAAAGACATATACCGCGATAGCATTCGGCAACTTCTTTCCTTGGATGAGGATGCCCGCATTTTTGTGACCACGGGAAAAAATGATTTTTACAAGTTTGAGACGGTTTATCCCGACTTACAACTCGGTGTTGAGGCATTTGAGCGCAACAATGTTGATCCGTGGTATGCACAAGCGATTTTATTAATTGAGAGTCCTGGACAATTGAAGAAATCGAGAGCTGGAGCATACGGACCTTTCCAATTGATGCCACGTGTTGCACGCGCACAGGGTTTAACCGTCAACCGCTATACGGATGAGCGTAGTGACTTCGAACGCAGCGCATACGGTGCTTCTCGATTGATTAGCAGAATTTGTATTCCGGAAGCAAAACGTATTTTGGATGCTCGAAACTTGAGCTATAATGAAAATGACTTGTGGTTCCGGCTCTTTGTACTTCATGTTTATCATGCTGGTTCATTGAACGTAGCCGCCGTTGTCAATAAAATTAATCCAGAAGTAGGAGGACAAAGCTTGATTCAGTCCATGTGGGTAAATACTGCCGCTCAATTTGGAAATAATTCTCAAAATTATACACAATTAGCCTTGGCTTCTCAATTGATTTTGGACGATATGATTCACTCCGATTGTGATTACATTTTACGTTGTTCTATTGAAGATTAAACAGCTCCCTTCCTTTCTTTTGTCGCTTGTCATCGTAATTTTACTCTTGTCAAGTTGTTCTTCTGAAAAGAACGTAGAAACAAATTCCGAATCCTTTTGTGCTCCACAAACCTTGAGCGGGACACAGTTTAGCAGTGCCTTTTTTCACTACGTCAATTACTATTCCTTCGAAACGGATAGCTCAGGATTTTCTGAAAATGGTCAACTTGTTTGGAGCATCGGTCTTGATCCTGAAAAATATGCTGATGCCATGGATTCCGTTTTTTACGAAGTCCCGGCTCCTTTCCGCTATTCCATTTCAGATAGCATTTTGACGATAGAATATACCGACCCCGATCATCCGAAAACGGATCAATTTCGCATCTTCCATTACCACTGCGATGAAAAGCAATGGATTGGAATCCACGAGTACGCGTACGGCAGAGAGTACCTAAACGAAGTCACATCGAGGGTGGATGTTCAACACAGAGAATAGCTGAAGTTTTTATTTCTTCAACTTATTTCTCTCAGGGTGAGCATAAAACACGATTACTTATCATAATCTGAAAGGAAAAACAGCTTCCTGAGCACCCATGTTTTGTGAGGTAAAATCTCCTCTATGCATGATTTAATTGGGATTAAACACTCGGAACTATTTCATTCAAATCAATCCTTTTTTCTATATTTAACCACATCAGACCGTACGTAAACCACACTGTATGACAAATCAACAAATTGCCGAAATATTACGATCCTTTTCTACTCAAAACTGCCAGAGAAAAGCCGATAAAATTGAAGAGGATGAAGATGAATTCTCGGGGAAATTAGACCTCAGACACATGGGCTTGTGGGCAACGGATGTCAATCGTTTAATCCGTGAAATCTGCCAACTAGATATGGAGACTTCGCGCATGTTGTCTTCGATTGATTTAAGCTTCAACGAGCTTCTTTCCGACGAAGGTGCATTGGCATTGTCGAATCATCTTCCTCGAACATTGGGAGAAATTCACCTGATGGATTGTGGAATTGGCGATTTCGGAGGAGGCGCTATACTCGAATGGATGAATGACGCACATGGCTTGCGCATCGTGAATTTAGAACAAAACAATATGTCGCGTGCTCTAAAGGAGAAGTTTATAGAATTCGCAAATAGCAATCCGCAAATCATGGTGACCGTCTAATCATTTCCGTTAGCAACGGACTTGATTAGCTTTTTGGCTGATCAAAATTCACGGTAATTAGACGAATTTTTTTCGTTCAATCGAACGGTAGAACATTCTCTTCACCTGTCTGTGAGAAGATCGCGAGCGATTGGAATTGTTTTTATCCTTCGTAACCATTCCTGAGTATGATCAGCAGAAACTGGTCGTAACGGAATCCTACGGAAACTAGACTATTCGTGTTCGACGAATTTTAGCGAGATCGAATTGACGCAATGACGCGTGTTTTTCGAAGTGAATTGTTCACCCGTAAACACGTGCCCAAGATGTCCTCCGCAGTTGGCGCACAGAATTTCTGTTCTTCTTCCGTCTGCGTCTGTTTCTCTTCTCACAGCTCCTTCAATTTCATCATCAAAAGAAGGCCAGCCGCAACCCGAATTGAACTTATCCTGAGAATGATACAAAGGTGCTTCGCACTGTCGACACACGTAAATTCCGTCACCTTTGTGTTTATCGTATTCTCCCGTAAATGGCATTTCCGTTCCTTTACGTAAAATGACGCGCTGTTCTTCCTCGTTGAGTTTGTTCCAATTTTCCTTTGGTAGAGTCATAGTTTGAAGTGAAATTAAAATGCGAATTTATTGTTTCCCATTTGTCCTGACAATTCTTTCACGGCCTCATCCAACGCTTGTTTAAGCACGTTTTCTTGACCGTCTTTTGCCGTGATAACAAGTTTTCCTCCCGAATTATCGTATTCGAAGGAAACAAACTTGGCTACCTTCAAAATGATTTTCAATTCCTCTTTGTCGAACATTTCAGCAACATCATCTGGATTTAATCCTTCTAGATTCAAGAAGAAATTGATTCCAGACTTCCCAAAGTTTTCTGCTCCCTCTGGAAGGGTCAATTTATTTCCTTCTGCTGCTGGCTTCGAAAGAATCGAAACGCCATTATCTTCAAGTGTGAATTCAGGTACGCCAGGCATCAATGAAGCTCCACCATACTCTTCAAACTTACTCAGTCCTACTCTTCCCTTCTCTTTTACACCTAAAAAGGCATTGATTTCTGGAGTAAACGCTCCCGATGCATCTGGTTCCCCAAACATCAAAAATCCGACTTTTCCGTCCCATAATTCATGCAAATCTCTAGCTCCCGTTGCTAATTTTACCAAGAGGTATTGATTTCCGAGTCCTTTGTTGATCGCATTTGGGGAAAGTTCGTTTGCCAAATCTTCCATTTTCTTCACATCCATATTGATGCTCAATCCCATACGAGGTGTTCCTGCTCCCAATTCTTTTAAGATCGGTGCATTATCGTTCCCTGCCAAGAACATTTTTGACTCAAGCTCTTTGCTAAACAAGTTTTTCATTTCGATGATTGCCTTTCCGCTCTCGAAACGTACCGATGACTTCACATATCCATCCTCCAGCATTTTTTCCAACTCTTGTTGTTGAGCTTTTGGAGCATCTTTCAAATCACCTGATGCCGTTCCGTATAGGTTCGCAAGGCTCACTCCCATTTGGATATCACCACTTCCCGATTCAATCAACTCGGCCACTTTGCCAGTACTCAACTTACCTTCTGCACGTTTGAATGCATCCGTTAATGATTGTACTTCGTCTGGATTATTTCCTTGCAATACGATAATCGCCAAGTGCTGCTTGAATCCAAGCGCCATATCACCTGATGACGTATATTCGAAACCGTTCGCTTCATTCAAATCAAAGCTCATTTGCGACTGCAAGTGTTTTTTGAGCTCCTCCTTGTTTTTCACTTGAACAAACAATACCACTTTTTCAGGGCTTCCATCGTGGTTCAATGGACCATGAGCGGCGTAATAAATCGGACCTTTCGCATCGATAAACGCCTCATACTTTTCAATTTCAGAGCCTAACACAACATTGAGCATATCCACACTTGCGTAATCTGCTTTCTCCAAAATGGTGTTGATGTGTGCCTTACCAAAAGCAATAACTTCTTTGTTATCATTAAGGTAAGCGGACAGGTATTCGTCCATTTCTCGTTTCACTTCACTTTTGGAACAGGCAGCCAAAAAGAATAATGCGAACAGTGCTATTGTGATATTTTTGAAATTCATGATGATTTTCCTTGGTTAATTTTTTTCAAATTTACGATTAATTGTCCATCTATCTCAGCATATACTATGCCAATCAAATCGTTTCCAAATTGTACCTTTGCATATGCACACAATTGAGCCGCATTACCTTTGGCGTAATTATTACGTAGCTTCGGAAGATCCGAATTCGCCATTCTATGGACGTGAGTACAGTGAATTTGAGTTTCAAGATAAGATTTACAATTACTACATCCATCCACAATGGGATACGATTGACTCTCCAACGCTCTATTTGAAGATCCTATTCGTTGATCACAATTATGGCTATTGCATCATTGAACTTATTGGAGAATGGAACGACGCGATTGAGAATGACATTATGACCTTGAAGCGCGATTTGATTGACGAATTGATTCCGCAAGGGATTGACAAATTCTTGATCATCGGTGAAAACGTACTGAATTTCCATGCTTCAGACGATTGCTATTATGAAGAATGGTTCGAAGATGTGGAAGATGGATGGATTGCCTTCATTAACTTTCATGAGCACGTTTTGGAAGAAATGCGCCAAACGGGAATTGATCATTACGTAGTAATGGGCGGTCAAATGGAAGAAATTGATTGGCGAACTTACCGACCTGAACAAGTGTTTAAGCGCATTCATTCTATCGTACAAAAACGACTTGAATGAATCAGTTGGTTACTTCTATCCAAGCGTATTTTGATACCGATGTTGATCACTCTGAAGACATCGCCAAACTATTCGTGGAAGAACGGCTAAATCGTGGTGATTTTCATACGAAAATTGGAACACGGCACGGACGTTTGAGTTTTATCAAATCGGGCTATATCCGTATTTATCGTCAAGCAGATAAGAAAGAAGTAACGCAGTGGATTTCCTCTCCTGGCGAATTCGTAACAGATTTGAATGCATTGATGTTTGACCAAACGGCACGGTGGAATATTGAAGCCTTGACGGATTGTGAACTCTATACGATGGATCACTCAACGTATAAAAATGCCTTGCAACAAGCTCCAAATTGGGGAGAGATTGAGAAATTGTTCATTGCAAAATGTTTCATGACGATCGAAGATCGCGTCTTCAGTTTTATCTCGATGACAGCTGAGGAGCGCTATGATTTTTTGTGCGAAGCAAAACCCGAACTATTGCAACATATTCCGCTTCAGTACATCGCGTCCATGCTTGGTATGACGCCCGAAACACTCAGTCGCATTCGTAAAAAAATCATTTCTTGATATTTGTCAAGAGTCAACTTTCTGTTTTGATGAACCTTTGTAAAAACAAAACATCAAGACATGAAACATCACATTCATACAACGATTAACATCCACGCAGATAGCGAAACCGTGTGGGATATACTTACCGATTTTGGTTCCTATCCAGATTGGAATCCATTTATTACATCTGTAGAAGGAACACTTGAAGTTGGCGAAAAGCTAAAGGCGGACATTGGGTCTTTTCAATTCAAACCTACCGTTAAAGTCTTTGAAAAAGGAAAACAATTAACCTGGCTCGGACGGCTTATCTTTCCAGGGCTTTTTGACGGGAGACATACCTTCGAATGCATTCCACAGAAAGATGGAACTACGACCTTTATCCAGAAAGAATCATTTTCAGGAATCTTGGTTCCCTTTCTTAAGAAGAAATTGGATGGTGAAACAAAAGAAGGTTTTGAAGCAATGAACCAGAAACTGAAGGAAATCGCAGAGCAACGTTAGCCCCGATAGAAACAAAAAAATCCCACTCTTTCAAGTGGGATTTCAGTCTATTTTGTTGAAGTCTTATTTCTTCACCATGATATTTGCAGACATTGCTTTGTTTCCTACGAAGAAGTGAACAATGTAAATTCCATCATCCAAACTAGAAGGAAGTGCAATTGTTTCGTGGTTCTCTCCTACTTCGGATTGACCCAAGTTGTACGTGAATACAGATTTTCCGTTCAAGTCAACCAAGTTCAAGTTCATTTCTCCCATTGCAAGAGAAGTGAAATCAACAACCAATTTATTCGAAGTTGCGTTGTATCCTGCTGTGAATTTAGAATCGATTACATCTTGCTCATCAACACTTGCTGTAGAACCGATGGTGTGCGTCGACAAGTAAATCATATCGCCTGTAGTGTTACCATTGTCGTTCGCAATGTTAGAAGCGATGTAGAATGTAACAGGTCCAATATCCGTTGCTGGTGCCACCCAAGACCAAGCAAATTGTCCAGAAGTATTACTTGCAGATGTATGTGAAACATAATCACGTGAACCTGATGAAAAGTTTTGCGTTCCTCCAATTCCAGCTCCAATTAACGATCCTGCCATTGCATCTGTTCCGTCCAAAGTTGTTGAAGAGAAGCCAGATTTTGATGGAGATGATGTTTGCTGAAGTGTTGCTGTGTATGTTGTTCCTGGAACGTAAGCTGTAACAGGTGTTGTTCCGTCTAACAAGGCAAATGAATTCTCAGAAGAACCATCTAAAACTGATCCTGTGTGACATTGTGTACAGTTTTGTTCTCCAGGAGCTCCTGTTAAGCCAGATTGTCCTCCGCCTGATTGGAAGTGTTCTTTGTTGAACTCTCCAATAACGCTAGATTCACCAGCATTCTGAAAAGCGAAGAATCCGATTGATGCTAATGCCAACGAAGTTAAGATGTAGCCTTTTTTCATAGTTTTTGTTTGTGTTTAAGTTATAAAATTTAGTTGTCCAGTGTACCTTGAGCCACCCAGCAATCGAATTGTTGGATAAGTGTATCATTCAACTTTGGTTGTCCAAAAGGCATTGGAGTAGGACCGCTATTGTGGTTAATAACGTCAGAAATGATGTTTGCGTTGGTAGAAATATTTACGTAGCCTTCTAAATTGTATCCACTTGTTGCAGTTGCAGCGTCGTGACAACCACTTGTAGAGCAATTCGCTTGAATGAGCGGCTCCACAGTTGCGGCAAAAGAAATGGTATCTGGACACGCTGAATTATCTACAACGGGTTCAATGAGCGTTTTATCTTTGTTACACGAAGCGACAGAGACAGCCATTAATACAAACGTCACCAATCCAAGTGTTATGTACGATGTTTTTCTCATAGCTTAAATTTTCTAGAAATACTGAATCCAAATCGGAACTCACCCGCTAACCAATCTGATGTTGTGTACGGAATGAATTGTGTTTCTCCGAAACCACGCGAGTTGGTAAAGTTCATTTTGAAATTGTGTCCGTTGGTTGTCCACTCAAACGCCACACCCAAACTATTTTTCATGTTTTCACGAAGTCCAGCAGGATTGAAGTTCTGGTAATATTCAACGATAAGACCGTAGGTTTTATTGAATTTATAGTTGATGGCTCCTCCTAATGAGAACAGGCCATTCGAATCGTCATTCGTTACCAGATTTCGATGTACATATGTTGGCATGATTTGCAGGCTCAACTTCTCCCCGAACTTTCGAGCAGCAATTATTTGTGCGCTGTATGCCATTCTGTGTGAAAACTTTGGGTAGCTAATTACCTGAGTAAGATCATCCGATGCTTGTTGGTAGGAAATTACAGCAGAACCCATCGCGGCTAAACTCAATGGCGTTCCATCTTTTTCCTGCGTCAAGATTCTGTACTTCGTAAATCCGTCGACAAGCGAGCGATATGGGCTTCCTGTTCCCTTTGATCTTCCGAGACCAATCATCCATTTATCTGTTAAACCATATTCGAAAGCGAAGCGAATATCTGCTGCCTGATCGAATCCAAAGAACTGCTGCACTCCACCATTTGTTCCAGCGATATCACCAAAACGGTGTTCAATTCGAAACTCGAGAATTCGACCTTTGAGGGTCTCAACGGAGTGACCATTAATCACGCGTGTTCCAGTAAACGTTTCTTCTACGTTTTGTGCGTGTGAAGCTGATGCCAAAGCAAGGCAAGACAGCACGAGTAGTTGTTTTATCATTTTTTCGCAATTTGTTTGATATAAGCAACGAGGTCGTTTAATTGTTCATCGCTCATTTTTTCCTTGGTGTAGTGCGGCATGTATTGCTGTCTACCAATTTTCGAATAGGTTCCGTGTCGTACAATTTGATAAACTGACTGATCGGACCAATTTTTACGATTTTTCCATAGGAAGCGTCCAGAAAGTTTTCCATTGTCTAGGTGAAGGTAGGTCACACGCTTGTTTTCGTGACAGTACATACATGCTTTCTCGTAGATGTATTTACCATTTTCCACATTACCTCCTTTACCATATTTGCGTTCGCTTCGATCCATTGTTTCCATGAATGTAGCAGAATACGACTGTCTGTACGAACCTTTAATGGATTTGATCAGCTCACTTTTTTCTGCTGAAGACAACCCTCCTTTTACGATTGCGTTAAGGTCTTTATCGGATAAATCCAGATCACCAATTTTTAACTCGTTCTTTTTGAAATAGTGCATGATTGCATCGAGTTCCCAATCTTCAATGTAGCGACCCGATGAACAGTATTTCGCGCACAATTGCACCGAGTTCGGAAGCGAATGTCGTGCATCATCTACCAAGTCTCCATACTTTTTCACGTAGTCATCGTTGTAGAACGACGTTCGATTGTAGATTCCCCACAAGGTTGATCCTGGCAAAAATGGAAGACCATTTTCTTGAGCATATTTCAATCGGTCATCTGTTGATTGACTACTGATATCGCTAAACTCTTTCGTGGTATTGTGGCAGTCTGTACAAACGAAATACGTTGAAATGCGTTTTGACTTTTTTCCGTCGCGCATTGTATATCCGTTGAAGATGAGCTCTTCTCCCATTTTGGCTTTTGCCAAGTCTACTTGACTAATGGAGTGATTGAGTGGTGTGTCTCCCAACTGATTGAGAACCTGCTCTACCGAATATGCATTCGGGTCAATTTGGTCGATTTTGCCAGAACTAAATCCCGACCCAATAAAAACGAGAAGTGCAAATGCGGAAAATCCGAGTAAAAAAAGTTTATTCAAAGTACTAGTTGTTAATCTAAGTTATTGTGTCGTTAATCCATCAGTAGTGCAGTTTTGTACGGTGCTAAGTCATACAAATAGAAGGAACTTCCCTCCACAATTCACCGAATTTAGTATATTTATCTTCGATAAACAAATAACATGCTGAATAACGATCTAATCAACAAGTTACAAGACTTAAAGCGTCAGTCGGAAGAAAGTAAAACACGGCTTGCAGATATGGAGATTACGGAAGATGCAGGAAATGGTCTGATCCGTCTCTCGATGAATGGAAACCGTGAGTTAACCTCGTTGGAAATTAACGCTGATTTGAGTCAATTTGAAAAAGAAGATTTGGAGGATTTGATTTGTGTGGCGTTCAATCGTGCTTTAGGGCGCGTGAATGATTTGAACGAAAAAGAAGTTATGTCTTCTGCTCAATCGCTATTTTCAGGCATGTAGGTTATGACGAAACAAGAGGTTCGCGATAAATATATTGCTAAACGCAAGGCACTTTCGCCACGACAGCTGGAAGATATTTCAGATGCCATTTGTCACATGGTTTTTAGCAAGTATCAATTAGAAGGAAAAAAGATCAGTATTTTTCTTCCGATTGAACGGAACAAAGAAATCAATACCTATAAGATTTGGGAGAAAGCGAAATCGTTTGGTGCTCAAGTTGCCATTCCAAAAGCTAATTTCAAGACCAATGAGATGAAGCAGGTGATTTTCGATTCTGAAGACCAACTGGAAATCTCCGACTACGGCATTCCTGAACCGAAACGAGGTCGTGTTGTAGCTGCCGAACATTTTGATTATGTGTTTGTTCCACTATTGGCTGTTGACAAACATGGAAATCGTGTTGGCTATGGAAAGGGATTTTATGACCGTTTCCTCAAAAAATGCTCTCCGCGCTGCACCTTTATTGGTTTGAATCATTTTGATGAGTTGGAAGATGACATTGAAGGCATTGAATTTCATGACATCAAGTTGAATACGTGCATCACTCCGAATAAGATCTATCGCTTTTAATGCTATCCGCATTTATCAATACCCTATTGTATTTCTAATACGACCGCGCTAACGTGCGCGTGAGCAGAAGTTGAACTCCTTCCGAAGACCATAACGCCGAACGGGAAGTTCGGAAGCGTTAGGGATAGCAGCGGCATCCTCCGACAACCCATCGGGGGGGTGGAGATATAGTGAATAGCCCGCTCGAACGCCCTAGAAACACACCCGATTTATTGAAATCAAATGATTTTCATTAACTTAGACCATGCGACTCCCACTCCCAATCGTAGCACTACTAGTAATTTGGGGTATCTGTACATCGATTACCCCTGCTAGCTCACCTGAGCCCCGCCCCGTTTTCGGAGTACGTGTTTCCATTGGAGCGAATTCTATGCTGACCACCTATGTCTGTTTTATTAACAACGGTCGTACGCTGTCGCACAAGAAAATATGCGATAAGAATACCTTCATTAAAATTATATCGGGTCATTGGCCAAGCATTTACAACCCAAAGCGCGAAAATTTATTCGAGAAGCATGGTTTGTCGTGCGACGTATTCAAGGACAGTATTACCTACGAAGACATTCCTTCTTGTGTTCCGTTTGATTCACTTTGGAAAATTCGATTCTCGGTGTATCCTTTTCGGACTAGAAACGATCTAGGTTGGAGCAATAAGTACCACAAGCCTTCTCCAAAGCAGGAAATTTATCTTGGTGAGCGTTACGGAATTAACCACATCGATGGGGATTTTTTCTTGGATTCGAGCTTTTGGTTATTGTTAAATGACGTAACCGACCCGAATTGGATTGCGAATTATAAATCATTAGAGTAACTTTGGTAAGTAAACGATTACTTATCCGTCACACCATTATGAAAACACTTACATTTTACCTTCTAGCACCATTTGCCTTTGCACTTGTATTTTCTTCGTGCAGCGATTCTTCAACGGAAACACCTTCTGACGAAAATGACAACGAGACGAAAACAGAGCAAAAGACTGAATCGGATTCAGAAACTGATACAGAAAATAAGGACAAGGCGATCATTTCACTTGATGAGGATGGTAATCAGGTAATCACGCGTGTGGAAACCAAAGAAGATGGAACCAAGGTTGAGCGAACAGTACCAGCTACTGCTGAAGAATTGAGAGAAATTGCTGAGGAAGGCGTTTTATTGAAGGATGAAACAATTCCACCTGTAGAAATTGAAATTCCTGAAGAAAAAATGGTTGAGGCTGAAGACAACTACAATTTCCATGAATACAAAAACTTGAATTCATTGCTCTCCACATATGTTTCTTCAAGCGGACATGTAAACTATGCTGGAATCAAAGCCAATAAATCGAAACTGGACGAAATCTTGAAAGAGTTCGAATCGAATTATCCTGGTTCGGGTTGGTCATCGGCACAAAAACTAACGTATTGGATCAATGCCTATAACATTTACACCATCAAATTGATTGTGGATAATTTCCCAACGTCTTCTATCACGAAGATTACTGCGAAACCTTGGCATAAAAAATTCATTCAGTTGGGTGGACAAACGTATTCTCTAAATCAAATTGAAAATGACGTAATCCGTAAGCGTTTCAATGAGCCACGTATCCACTTTGCACTTAATTGTGCGAGTGAATCCTGTCCAATCCTTCTCAACAGAGCCTACACACCTGGTTCTGTTTATGGACAAATGACAACACAAACAAAGCGTTTCTTGAACGATACATCCAAGAATACCTATGGAAAGAAAGAAGTACAGATTTCGCAAATCTTCCAATGGTATGAAGAGGACTTCACCAAAGGAGGAAAAACCGTGTTTGATTTCATTAACAAGTACCGAACAGATCAGTTGGACAAGCAAAAAATCACTTACAAAGAGTACTCTTGGGATCTAAACGATTAATCTGAGGCTGTACACTTATCTCGTCTTTTCGTCATACACAAATGATCAACGAGCGAATTCCGTTGACTGCCATTGAACACGCTAAGCTTTCTCCTCTTTTGGAAATATTTCATCCACTTGTTGAAGGAAAAGACTACTGAACGTTGTTCTTAATACGACCAAATATCGTGTTCGAAGTTTCGTATTTCTTGGGTAATTTGTTCTGATTCATAAAGCGCATCCACACCGTGTGCATAGCTGTTAATGGAACGATCTGCCACGTTACTTTCTTTGTAAATGTAGCTGCTGAATTTCCGCTTCCAGAATAAATCATCGAAACTCATCCACTGTGCGTCGTTTTTCTCATTGTAGGTGAAATAGTTATTGAAGATAAAACGGCAGTGCGGGAAATACAGCCAAAACAATTCCTTCTTACCAACAATCTCTTCATTGCCCTGACTATCGTAAGTTTTGTCGTATACAACTGGTGCAATTGCGATGATGCGTACGTCTAACTCTCCGCGTTGTTTATCAAAGAACCAATCTTCTTTCAAACGGTATTCAACAATGTCTTTCGACTCGTACCAAAACGTATCAGGCGATTCATACACAAAGCTCTCCACTCCATTCTCATCGATTTCCACCAACGGTTGTCCATCATCCCCTACTAATTGGATATCACTTTGAGGTCCGAGGCGTCCGAGGTAATACAATAAGTCCGAACGAAAATTCGCATCCGTATAATAATTTTCACCCGGTTTGGGATCAACAGGATATTTCAGTTGATCACCATCCCAAGCTCCCAAGCCGTAGCTCACGGGATTGTACGGTGAAAAAACACGTAAATCACCCTCCATGACATGCTTTCGAATAATGGTCCAGAGACTCCATCGAGATGCATTGGTAATCCATTCGAGCGACGTTACTTCGTCAAGTGGGTAATAAATCGGTTGATTGATTTTCTCTCTCATATCGATTGCCCGCCAGATTCGTTTACTCCATAGTACATCACGCTCGGCAATATATGGGTATGGAATGACTTGTTTGGTCGGAATATGGGTATTCATCCACGGTGAGCCATTAACGACTCCAGGGAGATCTTTAAGCGGTACTTGTGCGTTGCTATAACTTGCGATAAAAATAAGAATGGGTAGAAGACATTTCATTACTCCAGGTTTTAGTTGTTGTTGACAATATAACCATATTCGGATGAAATGTTACGGGGAGTTATTTGGATGGAATTAGGAGGATGCTTTGCGAGACAAATTTGAAATCTCTTAAACCCTATCGATAAAAACAAAAAATCCCTCTAACAAATTGCTAGAGGGAATTCAGAAATATTGTGTCCATTAGAACGACCAAATGTCGTGCTCGATGTTTCTAATTTCATTTTTGATGTTATCAGACTCGTACAATGCGTCAATTCCAGCTCTGTACGATTCGATCTCGCGATCGTGTACATTACTTTCCTTGTAAATAACCGCATTGAACTTACGTTTCCAGAATAAGTCGTCAAAACTCATCCATTGCGCGTCGTTCTTTTCGTTGTATACAAAATAGTTATTGAATACGAAACGACAGTGTGGGAAATACAACCAGAACATCTCTTGCAATCCTGCAATTGTTTTGTTTCCGTTTGCATCTACGTCCATTTTGTAACGAACTGGCGCCATGGCGATAATTCTCACGTCAAGTACCGAACGCTGTTTATCCAAGAACCAATCTTCTTTCAATCTATATTGAACGATATCTTTTGATTGGTACCAGATTGTATCAGGATCTTCGTACTGGAAAGACTGAGTTCCATCAGGTAATTCAATAATGATATTTTCACCGTAGTCATCTACAAGTGGAACATCACTAACTGGTCCAAGCTCTCCAAGGTAGAACGTCATCTCATCTCTAAATGCAGAGTCTGTGTAGAAGTTCATCCCATCTTGTGGGTCGATAGGGTATTTCAATTGATCACCATCCCACACACCAAGACCATAACTAAGTGGATTGTATGGCGAGAACACACGTAAATCACCATTCATAACATGTTGTCTGATGATCGTCCAAAGACTCCAACGTGACGAATTACGTACCCAAGCATATGGGGTAATTTCGTCCATTGGGTAGTACAATGGTTGGTTAATTTTCTCGCGCAAGTCTATGTATTCCCATACACGACGGCTCCAGATCGCATCTGCTTCTCGAACGTTTGTGTAAGGAACCATTCGTTTTGTTGGGATATGTTCTTGAATAAACACACCATCAATAATTCCTTCTGTTGGTACATTTACTGGTCCACCATTGATTTCTTCAATCTGTCCCAACGTTGTTCCTGCGAACAGGACAACCCCAACTACACTCATGAATAGACTTTTCATAATCCTCTTGTTTTAAATTTAAATTTTAAATGCTCCAGCTTTCTTACGCTGGATACCGTCCGGACCGACTACTGTACAAATAAAACTTACTTGGCTACCTGGTTTCGCCGCACGCAACAAGTTCGTTGCTGCAGAGATGTTAGAACCAGGTCCTCCTGGTGGCTTTCCTTGTGCTCCAGGAACTTGACATTCCCATTTAATGATATTAAACTGAGCGCTCAATGGAATTTCTGGCGGGTATTTCGCGAACAATTTCGTTTGCGATTTAGACGCCTTACCTCCGTTTTTCACACCACCCCAGTATAATTCTGGATCTGGCAACGCACTAACTCTGTATTCTACTTTCTTCAACTGAACTGTTTTTCCATCAGCTGTTTTACCTGACACCGTTAGGTAAGCAGTTTTACCACTTCCTGGCTTCGCGATGTAAAGGTTTCCAGATTTAGAAACTGTACAGTTAGATCCTGTCAAAACAGTTGTTGGGTAACCAGACGCCGTTGGATCAACTTTGTTTGGATAACCACGGTACAACACGTTCAATTCAGGAAGCTCGATAGAACCAGAAGGTTTCATAACCACGATTTCTGACTCCCACTTTTCAGTTTTAGCCACACCTGATTTGTTTTTAATCGATACAGTACCTGAAACAGTCATCGTTGAACTTCCCGCTTTCATCTTAACGATACCTTGTCCGTTTCCAGGGTAGTCAACTGTACCTTGAGAAGTTGTAACTGTTGGCTGGTTATCAGAATCGAATGCTGCCATCATTACTTTAATTTCAACATCTTCTCCTTGGTTCGCTACCGCAGGAGCGTAAGCCAAAGGCATGATTTTGTTGAAGCTGTATTCTCCAGTTGAAACCTTTCCTTTCCAGTGAGCCAATGCTAAAGCACGTGCTCCCAAGACATCTTGTTCCAATGATGATAAAGAAGCTATTGCCGCTACCAAAGGAGAGTGGTCGAACGTCTTTCCGATCCAGTGTACATCCTTCATATCGTGCACTTCGTTCTTTTCTTGTTTCGTAAGCATCATGTAAAGGTCAATCAATACTTGCTTGTCTTCCTTTAGGTTTGCTTTACTTCCCTCAACCATCTTCGTAACTTGAGCTGTTAACTCTTGGTTATTCTTGAATGTGTTGATGTCTTTTGGTGTAATTGAGAATTTATTTCCTTCACCCCAAGTGTAAGTTCCAGTTAATGCAACAATGTCCTTACGGAATTCATTGTATTTGTTCCACAACTCAAGACCTTTACCTTTTGGTTTTTGGATGCTTTCATCGATTCCAAGAACACGCATTGGCTCATCGTATTTATCCTGTGCTTGTACAGCTTTCAGATTCATACGAATTGGACGTGGACCATCACCTTTTTTCCAAAGGATAGTTTCCTCGTTCTCATCTTTGTACGTGTCAACTGATTCTCCAGCTTCTTTCAATACATCAATTTTCAATTGATCGATGAATCCAATCATTTTGGATGTTTCTTCATCGATTTTCTCCATTTGCTTAATTACATATTGGAGTTTTTCTCTTTTAGCCACTTGTGATGAATCTTTTGAACCAGCGAGTTCCGATTTAACATCACTGTAGAATCCATCTCCACGATCCACCTGAACGATGTTCGCTACCTGAATATTTTCCTCGATTGCTACGAAGGCATCAAGGATCGATTTAGATACATTTAGGGCAAGCAGAGCGGTGAGTACCAAGTACATCATACCGATCATTTTCTGTCTGGGGGTTTCTTTTCCTCCTGCCATGTTTAAATAATTTTCCTAGGGTTAATACTACATGTTAATTCATAAAAAGCGATAAGTAACACTTATCCGAGAAAAAATTATCCTCGGTTAATTGTCATCGCTTTCAACATGTTACCATAAACCGAATTCAAATCAGTCAAATTCTTGGACAACATTGCCATGTTTTCTTTGTATAGACGCGTATCTTCAGCTGATTCAGAAAGATTCTTCATCATTTCAGTTACTTGTCCTTGGAACTTCTCAGTAGCTTCTAAGTGCGCTGAAGAACCTTTCAATTGCAATTCGTATACATTGTTCAATGCAGACAAATTCTTAGATACTTTTTGCATTTGCTCACCGAATGACTCACCTTCAGCTTGAGAAGAAGTCATACCTGAGATAGATACAGACGCTCTTTCGTAAGCTTCAGAAAGCTTAGATACTTTATCAGAAGCTGCTTGAAGGCTATCTACGTAAGAACCTGTTGCTGCTGCTGCAGAAGTAACACCTTTCAATTGAGCTGCATTATCACCAAGAGCACGCATTCCGTCACCAAGACGTTCTAGCAATTCTCCATCGATTTTTGCTTCTTCTAACATTTTGTCGAGTTGATCAGTAACACCGCTACCTCCTCCTCCAACAGCACCTCTACGTCCTCCTGCTGCAGGCAAAGCTTCGTGATCGAGATCATCAGCATGTCCTAATGCTAATTCTGGGTAAACCAACTCCCAATTTGGGTCTTCGTGAATTGGCTCAAATGCAGAGAAAATAAAGATCAACGCCTCTGTTCCTAGTCCTGCGATTAGCATGTACGAGGCACCTGGCCAGTGCTGAATCTTAAATAACGCCCCAACGATTACAACAGCCGCTCCAAATCCGTAGAGCTTAGCCATGAACTTTTTCCATCCTTTACTTCCTGGTTTCATAGTTTTTCCTTGTTTTAGGTTTAATTTATTTGATTGTTGTTGTTATATATTCTAGCGAAGTTGAATATCGCTACGAATTTCCTCGCCACCTTCTTTTGTGAAGTCCTTACCTCCACGACCAAGGTGAGTCATTACGTCTCTAAATCCTACATACGACTTTGCAGTATCCTGGTATTCATACGTTCTTGTCGCATTTCTTAGGTAATATCCGATATCTTTCCAAGAACCACCGCGAATTACTTTACGCTTCATTGATGGCGGATCCCAGTCCATTGCATTGTATCGGTATTCCGTGTTCAAATCGTGAGAGAATTCATACATCGACTCATCGTAAGCAGTTTCACACCACTCAGCAACGTTTCCAGCCATACAGTAAAGTCCCCATCCGTTTGGATTGTATGAGAATACCTTCACCGTATGGAATCCTCCGTCTTCGAAGTATCTTCCTCTCATAGGTTTGAAGTTTCCGAGAAAACATCCAGACTCGTTACGAATGTAAGGTCCACCCCATGGGTACTGTGACATATTCAAATCTCCACGAGAAGCTCTTTCCCATTCAGCCTCAGTTGGCAAACGGAAATCATTTACAAACAAATCTCCCATTGATACTAGCCACGAGTTCAACAATTGAGTTCTCCAAACAGAGAATGCTTTTGCCTGAACCCAAGTAATACCAACAACAGGGTAGTTGTCGTAAGCTGGATGCCAGAAATACATGTTTGTCATTGGATCGTGGAATGAATACGTGAAGTCACGAACCCAACAAAGTGTATCAGGATATACGTTAATGATTTCGTCGATAATGAAACGTTGACGGTTTGCATGTCCACGAATCGCGTTGTTTTGACCAATCTTGTTGATACCGTTACTCAAATCCAAGTCTTGACCTTGTGGCTCTTCCGTAAATGGATGCGGAGGAGTTTCTAGCTCACGGTGATCATCAATGATTTTATTTCCTTGATTATCGTAACCATTTGGAGAAATGTTAATTCGACCTCGTCTCGCAGCTTCGACATAATCAATCCAGTAGTAACGGAACATTAAACGACGGGTGTCAATTTCTCTTCTTTTGTAGTAACGCTGTGGCTGCGGGTAGTACATATCAGCTAACAACGGAACAATTTCCTCATCGTTATAATCAATTCTACGATCCCAGTTCAAGCTAAATACCTCACGGTTCAAAGCTCGATCCGATGCGTCGTAATCTACATACTCGAGTGCTCCTTCATCGAAGTAGCGATCACGGTAATTGATGTAACGCTCAGCATCTTCATCTTCGCTGAGTCCTTCATAGATTTTTTCACGTGCGATTGAATCTCTCACCCACTCAACAAACTGACGGTACTCATTGTTTGAGATCTCAGTTTGATCCATGTAAAACGCTTGAACTGATACAGTTCTTGGACGCGTTTGATGCAAGAATGGCACATCTCCATCGTTCTCTCCCATCTGGTATGCTCCTGACGGAATATACACCATCCCAAGTGGGATTTGTGGTTGGTAGACACGTCTACCAAGAGAACCCGTTAAGTGACCGGTTCTTGACGTACACGACGCCAACACCACACTAACTAAAGCAAATAACAAAAGTTTCTTCATTCTACCTCTTTTTTATCTTCCGGATATCTCAATTAACAACTTACAGGATCAATGTATTCTTGGATATAACGGAATCTTCCTAGAAATGGTTACAAATATTTTAAAAATTCTTCAATATTACAACCATCTTGGGTGTTTCGACTTTTGAATCGGAACAGGTGGAAGGTAATAACAGTACTTCAGCATCACTTCATGAGTACCGCGTGATATACCCGCCAATTTATTAATTGTAATATCGTAAGAGTAACCTACTAACAAGTTATCCATAGGAGGACCAAAACTGCTCAATTTGAACGGTCTTGCTCCAACCATAATTGCAATCGCATCTGAAGTACGGTAAGTTAAACCTCCGTACGCAAGATCTTTGTACATCACCCGTGCGTTGATGTCTGCAGAGTACTTCACTAAGTCAGTTCTCAACAGCGCATTCGCATCAAGGTGAACACCATTTCCAATTAGATTAACGAATTTCTTACCTCCCATCAAGTAATAATGACGAGCAGCATCGTATGTTACCGTTGACGGAGTAGTTGAACCACCAACTGGCAAACCAGTTTCGTCAGATAATCTAGGCGCTGTAAGGTGCGTAGAAGAAATACCTACGTAGTAATCTTGAAGACCTACCCAGTACAACCCACCATTCAAATCAAACTTGTTATCAGAAAAACCTTGAGGGAGTGATGGGTCAATCTGTGTAACTGGCGGCACCCATACAGGGCTCATCCCAATGTTAAACAATCCAAGTCCGACACCCACACCAAGTCTACCCGCTCCAGCAATATTAAATCGGTATGAAGCATTTAGTTTTACATGATTCATACGTGTAAAGCCAATTGCGTCATGGTAGAATGAGATACCAACACCAAGGTCTTGCTTGATTACAGGCAACAAATTCGCTTCTACATTGAGTAAAGCAGAGTTCGGAGCTCCGTTAACTTTGTCCCACTGATTTCTGTAAACAGTAGTACCACAAATACCTTGATTAATTCCTGTAGCAGCAGGGTTGAAACTCATCTTATCGAAAATAAAATGAGTAATCACTTTGTCTTGCTGGGCATACAAAGCACCCGATGCAAGCGTAAAAAGTGTCGAAAAAACTAAAAGTCTTCTTTTCATAAAAAAATAGTTTTCCTAGAGTTAGTCAAGGGTTGAACACTATTAAGACCAACCTAATAAGCCTGCAAGTTAAGAAATTTTCTTGATTATGACCATTTTTTTTGATCAATGTTAAAAAAATCACAAAATAAAGAATCCAAGGGATTAAGAAAGCTTTTGAAGGGTTTTCCACCACAAGTTGGGGATGATATTATTCATGGCTCCGTCGTAGTCATCCCTATCGCAGGGCACCATTTGATGGCGTTCGTATTTGCTTCCTTGACCAGCAGGATATTTCACTTCCATCCACCAACGGCTCGATTTATCGCTCTTGTAGAAAACCAAGTCATCATCGAAATCTTCCAAATGAACATGAAACTTCGTGTAATTCACTTTATTTCCGATTGGAAAGTCGCCATAGCGATTCGCCACACCATCAATAAAATACCAAATTAATTGAGCCAAAAGATTTGAAGCAACTTCATTTTGATTTGGATTTACATTGAATACACCGAAACAACTCAACTTATCACTTAAGCCACTGTATTTGGCCAGTTGACACAATTGTTCAGCATAAAAACCATTAGGACTGGTATAACACGCTCCATCCACTTCACTGCTTCTCAAACTTTCGAAATCCACAGAAATCAAGTCGGAATTTCTTAAGTAGGGCTCCGCTTTTTTGAAATTTTGATTGAATTCACCCAATCGACAAATATCGAAATAAAGGTTTTCGAACAAATCCACCTCTCGCTGAGACGCCATCAAACGCTGCAATCCAATATTCGCAAAATTAAAAAGGTAGCATGGGCGCTGCATCAGTAAATGACTCACAAAACCATTGGAATGAATCGGATCATTTGGTTCTCCGATATCTAACGCGCTATCAATTGCGCACACATTGATGAGTCGTTCGAGGTTTTCAAATCCTTTGTAGCATGCTACCGTCAAATCTTGTCCACCACCAATCACCACAGGAATCACGTCCTTCTTCACCAATTCTGAAACGACCTGTCCGAGTGCAAATCGCGTATCTTCAATGGTATTTCCCGGTAGAACATTCCCAAGATCGTAAAGAGTCATACCCCAGGCATCTCCTCTATGGAAACTGTACAAAAACTGTCTGAAAGATTCGTTGGATTTAACATGCTTGATTTCTGCACTTCTAAACTCCGGAACGTAGATAATAGCTATCCCAGGCTCATCGATCTCTGGAAAATCATCATTTCGATAAATTTTCATGTCCGCCCCTATTCTTTCCTCTTGAATAGAGATAGCAGCATCAACTGGTGAGAAATAGATAGAAATATCCTTCATGATCTGGTGTTTCCACAAAAATAGGTCAGATCACGAAGCATTTACCTGAGTACGATCAAAACTTTGAAAGTTCGAACGTTGAAAACTTGTTAAGTCTTATTTTTTCTTCGCCTTAGGCTTAGCTTTCGTTTTCTTTTTCGGAGCCTTTTCTTCAATAATCGCCTTCACTTCTTCCAAAGTCAACGCTTCAGCATCTGTTGTTTTCGGCATTTCAATCTTGATTTTCCCTTTCACAATATTGAATCGTCCCCAACGTGCCTTTTGAACAGAAATTCCTTCATCCTCCCAGTTGTGGATGTACTTTTCGATTTCCTTTTTCTTCTTCGCTTCAATCAATTCCTCGATGTCAGCATTTGAAAGATTATCAAAGTCGTACTTCTTGTTCACATTAATGAACATACCATCCCATTTGATGAATGGACCGAATCGACCTGTTCCCTTTTGAACGGGCAAACCTTCGTATGTTGCAATTGGAGCATCTGCTTTTCGTTTCTCCTCGATCAATTCGATAGCTCTGTTTAGATCAACCGATGTAATCGCTTCATTTTTTGGAATAGAGATGTATTTCCCTTCAAACTTAACGTAAGGTCCGTAGCGTCCTTCAGCCACCACAACTTCTTCTTCGTCGTATTCTCCCACTGTTTTAGGGAATTGGAATAACTCCAATGCCTCCTCAAGTGTAACAGAATTAATCGACTGGTCTTTTCTCAACGAAGCAAACTCAGGCTTTTCACCGTCTACTTGCTCGTCTCCCATCTGAACCATGGGGCCAAACTTCCCGATACGCGCAATGATTCGTCGACCGTTTTCTGGATGCATTCCCAATTCACGTTCTCCCGTAACACGCTCCGAATTTTCGAGTGTGTCTTCTACGCGATCATGAAACGGAGCATAAAACTCTTTGATCATCGCTGTCCACTCTACGAGTCCTTTTGCGATTTCATCAAACTCTTGCTCTACTTTCGCCGTGAAATTGTAATCCAAAATTCTTCCGAAATGCTCTACTAGGAAATCGGTTACCAACATTCCAATATCGGTTGGAGCCAGTTTATTTTTTTCTCGACCTGTAATTTCGGTCAGTGTTTTCTTGTTGATTTCTCCACCTTTCATGCGCCACTGGTCGTAATTTCGCTCACGACCTTCATTGTCTGGCTTCTCAACGTATCCACGTTTCTGAATTGTAGAAATTGTTGGTGCATAAGTTGATGGACGACCAATACCCAAACCTTCCATTTCTTTTACCAAAGAAGCTTCAGCATATCGTGAAGGCGGGCGAGTAAAACGCTGTGTTGCCATTACCTCTTCCGGATCTACCTTCTCTCCTACTTTCACCGCAGGAAGCAATCCTTCTGGAGCCAAATCATCTTCATCATCGTCCATTGAACTTTCAAGGTACACCTTCAAAAATCCGTCAAACTTGATCACCTCACCTTTCGCAGTAAACGTTTCACTTACCATTGGTGCAGACATCTTAATGTTTGTACGCTCCAATTTCGCATCCGACATCTGAGAAGAAATCGCGCGTTTCCAAATTAGATCATACAATTTCTCTTGATCTCTATCTCCTGAGAAAGAGTGAACAGAAAAATCCGTTGGACGAATCGCCTCGTGCGCCTCTTGAGCACCCGATGATTTCGTGGTGTATTTTCGAGTTTGCGAATAATTCGCTCCGTATGCTTTTTCAATTTCAGCTTTCGCTGCATTCAATGCTGTATCCGAAAGGTTCACCGAGTCCGTTCTCATGTACGTGATCTTTCCAGATTCGTACAAACGTTGTGCAACTTGCATGGTACGCGACACCGTGAAGCCCAACTTCAAACTCGCCTCTTGTTGAAGCGTCGATGTTGTAAATGGTGCCGTTGGCTTTTTCGTTGCCGGTTTTTGCGTTACATCTTGAATGGAAAAATCTGCTGTCTTACACGATTCGAGCAATTCCTTCACCTCTTCTTCGGTTTCAAGCTTTCGCGAAACTTCCGATTTGATTGTTCCTTTGTCCGACTTAAACGTTCCAACAACTTTATAGTAAGATTGTGAATCAAATGCTTGAATTTGACGCTCACGCTCAACAATCAAGCGCACAGCAACAGACTGAACACGTCCTGCAGATAAGCTCGGACGTACTTTTCTCCACAATACCGGAGAAAGTTCAAAACCAACCAATCGGTCCAAGATTCGTCGCGCCTGTTGGGCATCAACTAAATCCAGATTAATCTCCCGTGGAGACTCGATTGATTTTAGAATCGCTGTTTTGGTAATCTCGTTAAAGGTAATTCGCTTGGTTTCTTTCTTATCAAGCCCAAGTGTTTCATATAAGTGCCACGAAATCGCTTCTCCTTCGCGGTCCTCATCCGTTGCGAGCCAAACCACTTCAGATTTCTTCACCAACTGTTTCAATTCTGAAACGAGTTTCGTTTTATCTGGAGAGATCTCATATTTCGGTTCAAAGTTGTTTTCAACATCCACCGAAACACCTTTTTTCGCTAAATCGCGAACGTGTCCAAAGCTCGATTTTACAACAAAGTCTTTTCCTAAATATCCTTCAATCGTCTTCGCTTTTGCGGGTGACTCAACTATCACTAAGTTCTTTGCCATATGTATCGTGTTCTTTACAAAAAGTTGCTAAATCCTCCGTTGAGGGTTTCAAGCGCCTGCAAAATAAGAGGTTTTAAAATCAATAAGCAATAAAAAGGAATAACAAAATCAAAGTCATTTTTGGGAGAACTGACCTTTAACCTATGGTTAATATATAGGATTGCTCACAAAAATCGCTTTCACTTTTCATCCCATGCTTCGTAAAAACTACGGAGCTGATTTCAAAAAGTTCGGATTATTAACGATAAATAACGAACTGACATTTTGACACACTCGGCATTTTACCTAATTTTGTACGCTCGGTCGAAATTGAAGGAATTCTAAAGAACAACAGACCGATTTGGTGAGATTTAAACGTATGGACAAGACTCTTAAAATGGATAAGGAAATTGACGAATCACGTCAAGGAGAAGCAACGATGGTGGCGGCAGAAAACGCTGGCCCTGGAAAAAAGCTTTATGTGGAAAGTTACGGTTGTGCCATGAACTTTGCCGATAGCGAGGTAGTTGCCTCGATTTTATCGAAAGATGGTTACAGTACGACTCGAGATGTTGAGGAAGCAGACGTTGTTTTGATTAATACGTGTTCCATCCGCGAAAATGCAGAACAGCGTGTACGTAATCGCCTGACAAATTTCAAAAAGCGTAAACAACGTCAACCGGAACTGGTTGTGGGAATTTTGGGGTGCATGGCGGAACGCTTGAAGAAGGATTTACTTGAAGAAGAAAAACTTGTTGACCTTGTTGCAGGACCTGATGCGTACCGTGACTTACCCAATTTGATTGAAGAAGTAGGAACAGGACAGAAAGCCGTGAACGTATTACTTTCGAGAGAAGAAACATACGCCGACATCTCACCTGTGAAACTCGACCAAGGTGGTGTTTCCAGTTTTGTATCGATTACCAGAGGTTGCGATAACATGTGTTCATTCTGCGTGGTTCCATTCACGAGAGGACGCGAGCGCTCACGTGATCCTGAGACAATTGTTCAAGAATGCCGCGATTTGTTCGAGGCAGGATACCGAGAAGTAACATTGCTTGGACAAAATGTTGACTCGTATCGTTGGAACATGACATCGAAAGGTGAAATCAAAGATCCAGATAAACCTACGACGAATTTTGCGGAATTGATGGACATGGTAGCGCAAGTTTCTCCTGATTTACGCGTTCGATTCTCTACATCACACCCGAAAGACATGGGAGATGACGTATTGGAAGTTATTGCTAAACATGAAAACGTTTGTAACTACATCCACCTTCCCGTTCAGTCAGGAAATACAGAGATGTTGAAGCGTATGAACCGCGGATACTCGCGTGAATGGTATTTGGAGCGCATTGACGCCATCCGAAGAATCATTCCAGGATGTGCCATCTCTACAGATTTAATCACAGGATTTTGTGATGAAACAGATGAAGAACACGCAGATACTATTTCCATGATGGAAATTGTGAAATGGGATTTTGCGTACATGTATAAATATTCTGAACGTCCAAAAACGCTTGCTGAAAGACGATTCGAAGACAATGTTCCAGAAGACGTAAAAAGCGCTCGTTTGACGGAAATCATCGAATTGCAGCAAAAGCACTCAAAAATGAGTCACGAAAAGTTAGTTGGAACGGTTCAAAAAGTATTGGTTGAAGGTCCTTCGAAACGAGAGCCAGAGAAGTTCATGTCGGGTCGTGCCGGAAACAATTCCATGACGGTTTTCCCGAAGGGAGATTTCGACAAAGGAACCTACGTAATGGTGAAAATCAACGATTGCACAACCGCAACATTATTGGGTGAAGTTATTGAAGTACTTCCACCTGCAAAATGAGATTAGAAATATGACAATTCAACAAGTTAAACAACGTTTTGGAATCATCGGAAATGCCGTTCTACTGAATCGTGCACTTGAGGTGGCTATTCAAGTAGCTCCTACCGATATTTCCGTGCTTGTTACTGGTGAAAGTGGAACGGGAAAGGAAATCATTCCACAAGTCATTCATCAATTGAGTTCGCGCAAGCACGGTGAATACATTGCCGTAAACTGTGGAGCAATTCCAGAAGGAACAATTGATTCCGAATTATTCGGTCACGAAAAAGGTGCATTTACTGGCGCCAGCGGAAGTAGAAAAGGATATTTTGAAGTAGCAGATGGCGGAACGATTTTCTTGGATGAAGTAGCCGAGCTTCCCATGCAAACCCAAGTTCGCTTGCTCCGCGTCTTGGAAACGGGAGAATTTATTCGAGTAGGATCTTCCAAACCCATCAAAACAGATGTTCGAGTGGTAGCTGCTACCAACGAAAACATGATGGAAGCAATTACTTCAGGGAAATTCCGTGAAGATTTATTCTATCGTTTAAGCACCGTTCCGATCTCACTTCCTCCGCTTCGCAAACGTGGAGACGATATTCATCTTCTATTTCGAAAATTTGCAAGCGACTTCGGAGATAAATACCGCATGCCTGCAATCAAATTATCGGACGATGCCGTTCAAATGCTCGTTAACTATTCGTGGCCTGGAAACATTCGCCAGTTGAAAAATCTGGTGGAACAAATTTCAGTGATCGAAACCGCACGTGAAATCGACAGTATTATTTTGAGCAACTATTTGCCAGTCGAACGCGCAAATAGTCCTGCGGTAATCAACAAAGAATCGAACGATAGCATTAATGAACGCGAGTTGATGTACAAATTCTTATTCGACATGAAGAAGGACTTGACAGAACTCAAGAAGTTGGTACTCGATGTTCTTCCAAAAGATGGAAGCGTTGATTTGAATAAAGACCAAGTGAACATCGTTAATCGTTTGTATCAAGATTTAGAATCACCTTCGGTGACGCCACGTGTGCTTCCCTCCCCGATTCAGGAATCCTACGATTATTCGCACGATTCTCACGAAGACTCTTACGAAGCACATGAAGAAGTAGAAGAATCACTTTCGCTGGAAGATCGCGAGAAAGAACTGATTCAAAAAGCACTTCAAAAGCATAAAGGAAAAAGAAAATACGCGGCATCTGAACTAGGAATTAGTGAACGAACGTTATATCGTAAAATCAAAGAATATAATTTGAACGAATGATTCGCTATTTATTCATCTTTATTGGGCTTTTCATTTTTACAAGCTGCTGGCCAACTCGGGTATCGTTTCAAGATTTGAACTTCCCCGAAGAGTGGAAAGCATTCACCGTAAAAACATTTGACAACAATGCCCCAAACACTCCGTTGAGCTATGCGCCAACATTAACAGAAAGTGTAAAAGATGCCATTCAAAACAACACAAGTCTGAATCTCGTGAGCTCGTCCGCAGACGACCCTCAATTAGAAATTGAAGGCGTGATCAACAATTACTCGATTTCGCCAGTTGCATTACAAGAAGGAGATCAAGCTGCTAAAAACAGATTATCCGTTTCAGCAACTTTCACGATTTTCATCAATGCGCCCGAGGAAGACGAAATGACTGTCAATAGCAATCGCTTTGTGGACTACGATGCCAACACAGACTTAGGAGTTGTAGAAACTACTTTACTGGAAGAAGTGAACGCGCAGATTGTACAGGATATCATCAATAAATTATTTTCGAACTGGTAATGTTGAACGTCTCGGAAATAGCAGCACGCATCACTAATCCTTCCATTACCCAAGCGGGAGATGCAGAGGATTTGAAACTATTGGCGGAGAAATATCCGTTTACGCAGCTTTTCTCCATACTCTATCTTCAATCGTTGAAACAAGCAGGAGATGTTCACTTCGAAGATGAATTAAAAAAGCATTCCTTTCGAATTACTGATCGTGCACAGCTGTTTCAACTGATAGAATCCTCTCATTCAGTTTCAGCGGAACCAACGCTTCCAGAAGAGGAGGAAAAAACAGAACCCATCGAAGCAAGCTCTCTCCCGAAAGAAGTGGATGAAGACTCGCCAAAAACGGATGTTCACGAAAGGTTTGATTTAACTCCAGAGGAAGTACAGCCAGAACCAGTTGATTTTGAAATTGATCAAGAAGAAGTTCTTGAAGAAATTCTCGAGGAAGCACCAACATCAACTTTCGAAACAATTGAGACACCTTCATCCGAAGAGAACCTTCCCGAAGTAGAAGAAGAAATTGTAGTCGAAGAAAATCCAACTCAACCAGAGGAAGAGCAGGTTGAAGATAAAGAAACGGAAGTTGAAAACGAAGTTGTCGCTGAAGAAGTCGCTTCTGAAGCAATTGATCCTTCAGAAGTTGCTACACCACATGAATCGGATGAAAATCTTGCATCATCAACGGAAGAAAAAGAAGAACTCTACAATGTTGAAGAGTTTTTCAAAGAAGAGTTGGAAGAAGAGCAAGATCCTTTGGAGGAAACCATTGCTTATCATGCGTACGCTGCGAACTATCAACTCGACGGTTTAACGGAGGAAGAAGAACAGCAACTTGCTGCACGCAAAGAAGAGGAGACTGAAGAAGTAGCGGAAGAAATTCTCGAGAAACCAGAAGACAACACCGACTACTCGAGTTTTACCAGTTGGCTGCATGCCAATGAAAACTATGACGCTCCCGACGACACCTTGACACAGCCCAAAGTAGTGGAAGAATTTTCAGAATTTGACCCTTCTCAACTCTTATTCGGCGAGCAAGAAAGACCAAAACAAGAATTCTTCTCCGCACCAAAAAAAGCGAAAAAGAGCCTAACTGAAGAAACACTTCCTGTGAGTGAGACACTTGCCAAAATTTACACGATGCAAGGAAATTATCCGAAGGCAATTGCAGCTTATGAACAATTAATGTTGTCAATTCCAGAAAAAAAGAGTTTCTTTGCAAGCCTAATTGAAGAATTAAAGAAAAAATTAAATACATAAAAGCATGGATACGTTATTTTCAATCATCATCGTACTCGCAAGTGTCCTATTAGTGGCTGTCGTTTTTATCCAAAACCCAAAAGGTGGTGGATTGAGTTCTGACTTCGGTGCAGCACAGCAAATTGGTGGTGTACAGAAGACAAATGATTTTATTGATAAAACAACATGGGGATTGGCTGCAGTTGTTGCCGTACTAAGTATCGTACTAACAATTCGCTTCTCAACTGAAGACATGGCGCCAACTCCTGAAGACACACCTACAGAGCAAGGTGCTGGAGCAAACGAAGGAGGAACAACGCAAGGACAGTAACCCTTCAAACCATACAATATTTCAATGTCAGTATGTCAGCATACTGACATTTTTTTTGCCCAAAACCGCAACTTTGTCCGACAATCAGAGATGGCACAAAATTCGTCGGAAGAGGTTCGTTCAAAAACAATAATTAATTATTCATTTAACTAACAAATATGTCAATTACATTCAGACCATTAGCGGACAGAATATTGATAGAGCCTGCTCCTGCTGAGCAAACAACAGCGAGTGGAATCATTATTCCCGATTCAGCGAAAGAAAAGCCTCTTAGAGGAAAAGTTATTGCTGCCGGAAATGGAAAAACAGACGAGCCAATGACTGTAAAAGTTGGAGACGAAGTACTTTTTGGTCAGTATTCGGGTACTGAAATCAAATTGGATGGAACCACGTACATGATCATGCGTGAGTCTGACATTTACGGAATTTTTTAAGTGAGTTTTTAACAAAAAAAAAGAATTTAGAAATGGCAAAAGATATTTATTTCGATGTAGATGCACGCGACCGATTGAAAAAGGGAGTTGATGCATTGGCAAATGCGGTAAAAGTAACGTTAGGACCAAAAGGGAGAAACGTCGTAATCGGTAAAAAATTCGGTGCTCCACACGTCACAAAAGATGGTGTTTCGGTAGCAAAAGAAATCGAATTGAAAGATCCGATTGAAGACATGGGAGCTCAAATGGTGAAAGAGGTTGCGTCAAAAACGGCAGACATCGCTGGTGATGGAACCACAACTGCAACGGTGTTGGCGCAAGCAATCATCAATGCAGGAATGAAAAACGTTGCTGCGGGAGCGAATCCAATGGATTTGAAACGCGGAATTGATAAAGCGGTAACAGCGATCGTTGAGCACTTGAAAACAATTTCGAAAGAAGTAGGATCAGACAACGATAAAATCAAGCAAATCGCAACGATTTCTGCGAACAACGACGAAATGATCGGTTCACTAATTGCTGAAGCGATGAAGGTTGTTGGAAACGACGGTGTGATCACGGTAGAAGAAGCAAAAGGAACAGAAACAGAAGTACGTACGGTGGAAGGAATGCAGTTCGATCGTGGATACCTCTCACCTTACTTCGTAACGAACGCTGAGAAAATGCTAACCGAAATGGAAAGCCCAATGATCTTGATCTACGACAAGAAGATCTCGAACATGAAGGAGTTGCTTCCAATTTTGGAACCGATTGCTCAAGGAGGAAAATCATTGTTGATTATCGCAGAAGACATCGATGGTGAAGCATTGGCAACATTGGTTGTAAACAGAATTAGAGGTCAACTGAAAGTTGCTGCGGTAAAAGCACCAGGATTTGGAGATCGTCGTAAAGCCATGTTGGAAGATATCGCGATTTTGACAGGAGGTCAAGTGATTTCGGAAGAGCGCGGATTGACATTGGAGAATGCATCGTTGGAAATGTTGGGTACTGCTGAAAAAGTAGAAATTGACAAGGACAACACAACGATTGTGAACGGTGCAGGACGCAAAGATGATATTCAAGCACGCATTGGTCAAATCAAAGCGCAAATTGAAACTACTACGTCGGACTACGACAAAGAAAAATTGCAAGAACGCCTAGCGAAATTATCAGGCGGAGTAGCTGTTCTTTATGTGGGAGCTCCAACGGAAGTGGAAATGAAAGAAAAGAAAGACCGCGTAGACGACGCCCTAGCAGCAACACGAGCTGCCGTTCAGGAAGGAATTATTCCTGGTGGAGGTGTTGGTTTGATCCGTTCTTTGGAAGCGATTGTAAGCTTGACTGGAGACAACGACGATGAGACGACAGGTATCGCGATCGTTCGACGTGCTGTAGAAGAGCCATTGCGCCAAATCATTGCGAATGCAGGAGATGAAGGTGCGGTAATCGTTCAAAGAGTAAAAGAAGGAAAGGATGACTTCGGATACAATGCGCGTACAGAGAAATTCGACAACTTGTACGAAGCAGGAGTAATCGATCCAACGAAAGTAACGCGTATCGCCATTGAAAATGCAGCATCGATTGCATCCATGCTTTTAACAACAGAGTGTGTGATTGTTGATGAGCCAGTAGATGAATCAGCAGCAGCCGGAGCTGGGCACGGAATGCCTGGTGGAATGCCCGGAATGATGTAATCATCAAAGAGCATAAAGGGTTGAGCACTGCTCAATCCTTTTTCCGTTTCTATCTTCCCGATCCCGAATTCAATCGGGACTTCGGATAGCTAGAACGCCAATATAACAAACCCTTCAACTTTTCGAGTTGGAGGGTTTTCAATTTTAACACACTGAAAAACAACCGTATATAAATAAATAAAACATATGCATGCACAACAATTCACATAGTTGTGCATTTTTATTCCAAAAAATTACTATTCAAAATAAATCCTGTTATCTTTGTTCAAATTTTAACCGAATTACAACATGAAAAAAATCAAAACGATTGCCGCATCCATTTGTATGGTTGGCCTACTTGGTTCTTGTGTGATCTCTCACACAGCGGTAGTTACCAATAATCCTGTTGGTAGCAAGAAAGGTGAAATTAAAGGTCACCAGTTCAAGAAAAACTTCGATTTGTCGTACGAATCGGCAATGAAAAAAGGAAAAATTAGCGAGGTTGGTATTGCAGAAATGCGTGTGAAGCTCTTCATCATTCCTTTGTACAAATTAACCGTAACCGGAGAGTAATTAACCCACAAAATCACAGACAAATGTCAAAATCAATATATCTAGCAATTGCAGGTGCAGCTTTATTTCTTGCATCATGTTCTACAATTGTACCATATACAGCTACAAACAATCCTATTGGAGATTCCATTGGTAAATCAAGAACGACTCTAATTTTTGGTGCAGCTGGTTCAGGAAACTTGGAAGCAGGTATTTCAACAAACAAGAATTTCGGAGTTATTGAAGCTGCGAAAAAAGGAAACATCGAGCGAATCGCTACAGTTGACGTGAAAACGACAAACTTCATCGTATTCCAAAAAGTAGAAATCATCGTAACAGGTGAATAACATCTAAAACAGACAAAATGAAAAATATTGTAAAAATTAGTGTTGTCCTTTGTTTGCTTGCTACAATGGTAAGCTGCTCTATTAGTGGACCAATTCTAGTAACGGATAACAAAAACGAAAAAAGAGGAACAGCAAGCTACTCAGTAGTTTTGGGAATTTTTAGACCAAAAAATGCTGATATCTCTATCAGAAAAGCAGCTGAAAACGGTGATATCACAAAGGTTTCAACTGTAGATTTCAAAGTTGAGTCTAAGCTCTTCAAAACGACTTACACAACGGTTGTAACAGGAAACTAATTTTCTGAAATCATAACTTTTAGGAACTCGTTTTTTATAGCGAGTTCCTTTTTTATTGTATAAACATGCGTAGGCTTTTCGTTTTATTGCTTTTTCTTTCGTTCAACTGGATGCTACATGCCCAACAACAGGTCGGTATAAAGCATTATCAGCGTAAAACAGATTCGTTTTCTTTTGTTTTTCCTTCCGACGTGTTTCTCAATCAGGGATTAATGATTAGTCTTCCTGATTCCCTTTACAACTTCGGTAGTGTAACGATTAAATCGGCGAAATTTGATTCTTTTTCAGCAAAAAACTACGCTTTGCAATTTGAATCTGACACTGTCACTTTAGTTCAGTTCACCATAAAAGGCAAGCGCCAATTCGAAAAATACAAAGACTTCATCCTTCACTCTATCAAGCCTTCTACTCAGAATGACTTAGAATCAAATTGGATGGATAAACCAGAAGTTCAACTCACCTATCACGATATCACGATTCTTGCACATAGAATCATTCGAAAAGGTCGAAAAAGAACCATCATAATCACTACCTCTAATTAATCAACTATCTCAAATGAAATCATTCTTTCTATTCTCCAGCTCGATCATCGCGGTAACACTCCTTTTTGCTTCTTGTAAAAATGATACTGCTTCAGCTTCCGATGAAGAACAACTTCCTCTTACGGTACACACTCACGTTGATTCCGTTCTTGGTTGGACGCTAGATGTTCCTTCGAATTGGCACATTCAATCGCTCAAAGAAATAGCAGAGACCAATCAAAAAGGAGTAGAATCAATGGAAAATGAAGTCGGACAAACGATGGATCTTTCCATTTACAGCAACGTATTTAGTTTTGTGAAGGACAGCTCCAACATGTTTCAATCCGTTCGCGAGAAATACGAAAAAAGTGAGGACGAATGGGTAAAGAACAATGCGGCCCTCAAACAGCTCTTTTGCAATGTGTATGCGAATCAGGGAGCGCGCGTAGATTCTTCTGAAACAACAATCGTTGAAATTGACGGAAAGAAGTTTTACAACTACGAAATTCTGTTCTACGACAAGGACGATATTACGATGGTGCAAGCTTTCTACTCTGCACTTATGAATGGATACGATTTTAGTGTGAGTCTGTGCGCAACGAACGAAGAAGATAAACAAGAACTCGTCTCTATTTGGGAAAATTCACAATTCAAAGAGGAAGATTAACTTAAGACTTCTTCGCCACACTGATTGCAGTAGATCGATCCAAACGGGTTATCGTGACCGCAGTTATCACATACATTGTCTTTCTTTCCATCGTCTTTGTAACGCGCCATTCCGACGGTAATCAAACCTGTAGGAACCGCAATAATCACATAACCTGTGATCATCATAACGGAAGAAAGAATTTTACCCAATTCGGTAGCTGGTGTAATATCTCCGTATCCAACCGTTGTGGTAGTCACAATGGCCCAATAGATACTTGCAGGGATACTATCAAAACCGTGCTCTCCGCCTTCAATGACATACATCATTGTTCCCGTTAGAATCATGATCATCAATACAAAAAAGAAGAAGACCATGATCTTGTAATACGACGCACGTAGCGAGTGAAAGAGTGCTTGTGCTTCTGATGTAAATCGATTCAATTTCAAAATTCGAAATACTCGAAGAAGTCGTAACGCTCTTATGGCACGAAGTGAAGTATAACCACTAATGAAAGGTGTTAAATATGTTGGAAGAATGGCCAGTAAGTCAATGATCCCCCACGTACTTTTGATATACTTTAATGGATTTGGTGATACCGCAATACGCACCAGGTATTCAATTGTAAAGAAAATGGTGAATCCCCACTCTGCAAAGTAAAAAAATCGAGGGTATTCACTTCGCCACACTTGAACACTCTCAAACATGACAATCAACACAGAAATAAGAATAAGCAAAAGCAAGATCAAGTCGAAGTTACGACCTGCTCTTGTTGTAGTACCAAATATTATCTCGTTGAGTTTTTCCCTCATGATCTTCCGTACGTAAAACTCGTTGATCGGTTTCAATTTTGAATAATTTTTTCACAAAAAAAGAGGCCACCTTTTCAGGTGACCTCTTCGCGTTATTATCCTTTTGATTACTTGGTAATCACAATTTCTGTTGTTAGGATTGTTTCATCTGTTGTCACACGAACCATGTATCGACCTTGAGCCAATTCTGATCCATCTACAACACCTGTTGATACGTCTGTTGGAAGTACAATTGTACGTCCTAGCATATCCACAACATCGATTGCTTCAATTGTTCCCTCGTAATTTACAGTGAAGAATCCGTCCAATGATGGGTTCGGGTATACTGCTAATTGCTCAATTGATAAATCTTTCAACCCAACTGAGTTCACCGTAATACACGCAGATGTGTCTGTACAGTTTCCAAGCGTCACAATAACCGAATACGTTCCATTGGCTGCTGGTGTAAAGCTTTGGCTTGTTTCACCTGGGATTGTCGTGTTGAAATCACAGTTAACCCAAGCGTAGCTTCCTCCAGAAGAGTTCGCTGTAATGGTTACTCCATCCGATTCAAGTGTAGCCGAGGCATCAATTCCAGAATTAATTGCCACTTGTGTTTGTGTTGAAACGTTTCCGTTACCATCATCAAATTCCCAAACGATTGTTGTCGTTCCTACCGCTGTAATCGGGAATACCGTATTTGTAGTTGCTGTAATGGCTCCTGAACAGTTATCTGTTGCCGTTGGTGCCACTGGAGCATCAATCGAACAATCTCCCGTCAAATCAGGCAAGTTAGCCGCGTCTGGCACTGGAGCTGTCACATCATCCACTACAAGATTTTGTGTTTGCGTTGAAATATTTCCGTTACCATCGTCAAACTCCCAAACAATCACGGTTGTTCCTTGTGTCGTTATTGGCAAGCTTACCGATGTTGTCAATACACCTGTAATAAGACCTGCACACGCATCTACTGCAGTTGGTGCGGCAGGCAATGCATCTACCGAACATTCACCCACTACGTCTGGAAGTGGAGCCGATGATGGGATTGGCGATGCAAAGTCATTAATAATAACTGTTTGCGTTTGCGTTGCCGTGTTACCATTTCCGTCATCAAAGGTCCAAGTCACAACTGTTGACCCTTGCGTTGAAATTGGGAAAGTTGCGTCATTCGTTACGTTCACCGTTCCACAGTTATCTAAACCAGTTGGCGCTGTTAACGAAGTTACTTCACATTCAGCTGTTACGTCTGGCAATGAAGCCATATCTGGAGTTGGAGCGATCGTATCTAAAACGGTAACCACCGCAATACAATCATCCGTATTTCCTCCACCGTCAGTTACTGTGAGTGTAACGTTGTTTGCTCCCAAATCAGCACATGTAAATGATGTTGCCGACGCAGAAAGGGAAAGTCCACCACATGTTGCAGTTGATCCACCATCGATGTCAGCTGCTGCGATTGAAGCACTTCCTGAACCATCAAGGTATACTGTGATGTCTTGACATACCGCTGTTGGAGGTGTTGTTCCAGTTAGCAATACATCGAATGTACACGCAGCTGAATTTCCACTAGCATCAACTGCTGTCATTGTAATCACTTGATCACTTGTAATCACAGTTCCTGCTGCAGGTGATTGCGTAAGTGCAATCGTTCCTCCACAGTTATCGGATGTAGTAACCAATGCGGTATAATCTGGAAGTGTGAAATCACAAGTTGCACTTGCCACTTCGGTTTGATTACCTGGACATGAAACGACTGGTGAAAGCGTATCAGCTACCGTTACAGTTGCTGTACACGTTGCCATATTAAAACCTCCGTCCATTACTTGTAACACCACTGTGTTCGCTCCTAAGTCTGCACATGTAAACGATGTTGGGTTTACGACTAATGCAACAGTTCCACAGTTGTCCGTTGAACCTCCATCAACATCTGACGCAGTAATTGTTGCGTTTCCTGATCCATCCAAGTAAACAGTGATATCTTGACATACTGCTGTTGGAGGTGTCGTATCAGAAACGGTCACATTAAACGAACATACCGCTGTATTTCCACTTCCATCTGTTGCTGTAAGTGTTACCACCTGGTCAGCTGAAATTGCTGTACCTGCTGAAGGAGACTGTGTAACTGTAGGTGTTCCACAATTATCTGAAGCAGTCGCCAAACTAGCATAATCAGGAAGCGAGAATGAACACGTAGCATCCAGTATTTCCGCTTGATCACCTGGACATGTAAGAACTGGTGAAATTGAATCAAGTACTGTTACGTTAGCCGAGCATGTTGATGTATTTCCTGCTCCATCCGTTACTGTTAATATAACTGGAGTAGAACCACTTGATGCTGGTGCAAATGTACCTATTGGTAACGCTGGCAATGCAGCGGCATTCGTAGTTGGTCCATCATAAACATTAATTCCTGAGAACGACCAGTTAGCCAATGTGAACGTAGATCCATCTGGTCCCGTTCCACTATTTCGGTAGGCCCAACCATCAGTGTATTCCCATGGTTCTCCATTTCCATCTGTATTGATATCTCCAAAGACATCAATTACACTTCCCATGTGGAACAATTCAATCGCGTCGTCTCCGTTGATTCCCATTGAACCATCTGTATAGTCTGGAGCAAATCCGAAGAAACTCGTAAACTGTACTGCTTCCGAAGCAACATAAATATAGGTTCCAGCAGTAACGCTAACCGCTGGGAATGTAAACTCTTCTCCATCTGTTCCTCCACCGTTGTTGGCAGATCCTATTCCATACTGAGAAAGGTCAGCGATGTCGTTTGCTACATACAACTCAACTCCTTTTGGAGTTCCACCTGTAAGTCCTGCATCGTAAGCTCCAGTAATGATTAATGTTCCTGTAGCAGATCCTCCGACATCAGAACAGTCAAATGTTGTTTGAGAAGCACTAAAGGTCACCGCTCCACAGTTATCGGTAGAACCACCATCAATGTCACTCCCTGTAATGGAAGCTGAACCTGCTCCATCGAGGAACACAGTAATATCCTGACAAACGGCCGTTGGATTTGTTGTATCACCAACAAACACTTCAATTGAAGTCGCTGTTGACTCACATCCTCCATTTTCTTCTGTCGCCATGAATGTATACGATCCATCTGCCAACACACCTAAATCTAATGTTGCTGTTGCAGGTGGCATTGCTATTGAAGCTAATTGCGTCATCGTGTTATCATAGAAAATGATATTTCCTGTTCCAGAACCTGTTGCTGATAAAATCACGTTATTTCCTGAACATTGAACAATTGGCGTCACTACTGTTGGAGCAACTGGCGGTGCTGAAATTGATACTGTCTGGTTCGAGCTATTCCCACAAGCACCCGTAGTTGTATACGTAACTGTATATGTTCCAGGCGTTGATGCTCCTAGGTCGATTTCTCCTGTTGATGTGCTTACAAACACCAATCCTGCTGTACTCGAGAACGTTCCTCCTCCTACACCCGTAATGGTTGCCGAGGGATTGGTTCCTGTAGAACAGTAATTCGCTGCACTGTAGCTGAATGAAGCATCATCCAAAGAAGTGATCGTTACAGAAACCGCGGAACTATTTGGACAAGTTCCAGTCGTGGTGTACGTCACTGTGTATGTTCCAGGAGTAGATGCACTTACATCAATTTGTCCTGTTGAAGCATTCAATGACAATCCAGCGGTACTAGAGAATGATCCTCCTGATAAACCTGTAATTGTAGGTGTCGGATCTGTTTCAGCTATACAATATGAAGATGTTGAATAACCAAACGAAGCATCATCCAAAGCGTTTATTGTCACAGTACCATTCGAACTGTTCGGACATGATCCAGATGTTGTATAGGCAACTGTGTACGTCCCTGGTGTTGATGCGCTTAGATCAATTTGTCCTGTTGAAGCATTCAATGACAATCCTGCCGAGCTAGAGAATGATCCTCCTGGCACACCTGTAATTGTTGGCGTTGGATCAGTATCGTTTACACAATAAGCGGCAGCTCCGTATGCGAAAGAAGCGTCATCTAGCGCATTAACTGTTACCGTCACATTTGAGCTATTCGGACAATTACCTGCTGTTGTGTAGGTAACTGTGTACGTTCCAGGCGTTGATGCACTTACATCAACTTGTCCTGTTCCAGTATTAATAGATAATCCAGCTGTGCTAGAGAAAGCCCCTCCTGACACACCCGTAATTGTTGGTGTTGGATCAGCATCGTTTACACAATAAGCAGCAGCACCGTAAGCGAAAGAAGCGTCATCTAGCGCATTGACTGTTACCGTTGTATTCGAGCTGTTTGGACAAGTACCTGCTGTTGTGTAGGTAACTGTATATGTTCCAGGTGTTGATGCGCTTACATCAATTTGTCCTGTTGAAGCATTCAATGACAATCCTGCCGTACTAGAGAATGATCCTCCAGGTAAACCTGTAATTGTTGGTGTTGGATCGGCATCGTTTGCACAATAAGCAGCAGCGCCGTATGCGAAAGATGCGTCATCTAGCGCATTGACTGTTACCGTCACATTTGAACTATTCGGACAAGTACCTGCTGTTGTGTAGGTAACTGTGTACGTTCCAGGTGTTGATGCACTTACATCAACTTGTCCTGTTCCAGCATTAATGGATAATCCAGCTGTACTAGAGAATGATCCTCCTAACACACCCGTAATTGTTGGTGTTGGATCAGCATCGTTTATACAATAAGCAGCAGCACTGTAAGCGAAAGAAGCGTCATCTAGCGCATTGACTGTTACCGTTGTATTCGAGCTGTTTGGACAGGTACCTGATGTTGTGTAGGTAACTGTATATGTTCCAGGTGTAGATGCGCTTACATCAATTTGTCCTGTTCCAGTATTAATAGATAATCCGGCAGTGCTAGAGAATGATCCTCCAGGTAAACCTGTAATTGTTGGTGTTGGATCAGCATCGTTTACACAATAAGCGGCAGCTCCATAAGCGAAAGAAGCGTCATCTAGTGCGTTCACTGTTACCGTCACATTTGAACTATTTGGACAAGCACCTGCTGTTGTGTAGGTAACTGTATATGTTCCAGGCGTTGATGCACTTACATCAATTTGTCCGGATGAAGTATTAATGGACAATCCTGCCGTACTAGAGAATGATCCTCCTGACAAACCTGTAATTGCCGGTGTTGGATCGGCATCGTTTACACAATAAGCGGCAGCACCGTAAGCGAACGAAGCGTCATCTAAAGCATTAATAACAACCGTTTCATTCGAACTATTTGAGCACGTACCTGGTGTAGTGTAAGTAACTGTATATGTTCCAGGCGTTGATGCACTTACATCAATTTGTCCGGATGAAGCATTCAATGACAACCCTGCCGTACTAGAAAATGATCCTCCGGGTACACCTGTAATTGTTGGTGTTGGATCGGCATCGTTCACACAATACGCTAGAGCTGAATAGCTATAACTTGCATCTTCCGTTGGATTTACCGTGACGGAGACTGACCCACATGTTCCGGGAGTTGCACACCCACCTTCTCCTCGAATAAAATAAGATGTCGTAGAGCTTGGAGACACAACAATAGATGATCCTGTGGTAGTTCCGACTAAGGTACCTCCACACGAACCCGTGTACACTTGCCATGACGTTGCATCGTTGAGTGCACCAGTAATATTTAGAGTTGTAGATCCGCCTGCACAAATAGGGTTCGTGCTAGCTGTAATTGTAGGAACTTCTGGTTCTGTACAAGGGATCGCATTTGCTACCCAATTAATATCGTCGATACCTAGGTTCCCAAGGTCCGAACATGAAATTACAATTCTGTCAACATCATCAAAACTAGCATTCGACGTAAAAATCGAATTCACACCTGTTACTGAAAACGATTGAGTTCCTGTTGATGATCCATTTTTGAAGCCTTCAATGGTAAGATTGTAGCTGAATGAAAAGCAGGCAAACACATTATCGAACCGTATTGTACCTAAATTAATTTCATTACCACTCGTTGTTTCCATTACCCATGTAGTCTGCGCCGTGTTCCCCGCATAAATATGACTCATTCCAGAGGTTCCGCAATTCGATTCAGAAGTACGGTAAATGTGATTGGTAGCAGTCCCACCAGAAATGGTAAACAAAAATGTTTCCCCATTGTTCGTTATGCTGTATGGGTTTGGTAGCACTTGACCAGGAGTGTGTCCCTGATCATCAAAAGTGATTACCTGTGCCCAGCCGCTAGAACTCCCGATGAGCATTAGTAGAAAAGCAAGTAATTGATTTTTCATCATGTATAGTTTAAGTAAAAAAAAACTCCATTGAGGGAATTCACAACACGGGAAGTAGCATTCCTAAATTTGTAAACTGGAGACTCACCCAATTTCTAATAGAATGTAGTAATTTATCTGTAAAAGTATGTCATATTAATGACCCAACCAATTAATTCTCCTTGAATGAGAGTATCTTATAAGACTTAATTGATGTTTAGCCGTGTTCAACGCTAAAATCGATTTTGAATAACAAGTCATTGACACAAATAAGGCTGAAACCAACCCGATGGGTTCGCACTTAACTTGAGTCTTTCAAGAACCTCATCACGAGCGTCCATTTCACCAAGTTCCGCAATTTTTACCCGCTTCATGCTCTCATTTAGCGCATAGACATTCTGCTGAGCAATTGTCGCATTTGAATTTTTGAAGTTCAAATTTCCTCGCGGACCGATATATTCAGCGTTCTTTATCGCATCTGCTCGAGATTGCCCTTTCATTTCCCATTTTTCATCTTTCATTGCCGAACAAATCAGACCTGCACACTCATATCCGAGTAGTGAAAAATAGTTTGCCTCTTTCCCATTCAAACTACGAAATTCCTTGATAAAAGCCAAATTCGTTGAGCTGTCATCGGAAAGATCCCAACTTGATACGTTAAAAATCTCTTTTGGACTTCCTTCAACTTTTTCGAGGATCTCATCGTTAATTAATACCCCAGATGTAACAATGGGATACTTTCCATTCATCTGAGAAGCATTTAATTTATTCAAAAAACCTACGGCATCGCGCTCAGAGTACAGCATGTATAAGAAATTAGGGGATTCTATTTCCATTTGTTTTTCGAAAATTGAAAAATCATCTGGGTTTGGATTGAATTCAGAAACCTGATTGAAAATAACCTCACCTCCCGACTTTGACAAGCCATCACAGAAAGCAGAATAAAGTCCGTAACCAGCCTCATAGAAATACGAACCATATGCGGTCTTAGGACCAAATCGTTCGACAGCCCATTGCGCAGCTTTAAATGCTGATTCCCATAAACCAAATGAGTTAGAAAAGATGTACTCTCCGTGGTCAAAAAATAAGGGTGCATTTCCCCCAATATTCGTAATGATTAATGGTGTTTGCAACGCATTCAAAGAGGATACAATATCTTCCATCAACAAAAAGTTAGTAAACAAGATATTCGCATCTGTTTGATGTTGAAGAACCAACTTATTCACTGCGTTCAAAACCACATTCTTATCTGTACCTTGGTGGATACTCTCGAATATGATTTCAATGTTCTCTGCCTGTCCAAATTCGGTAATCGCCATCCTAACACCAGCGGAGAAATCGATCATTAGTGATGGATAAAGTTTAGAAGTAGGGAGAAGAATTCCAAGTTTCATTTGACAAAAAAATGACCACTCCGAAGAGTGGTCGTTAAACATTATTCTTAACTTCTTGAAGGGAAAATTCCTTGCAACGCGATAATGAATTGAACACATGTCCACGGTTGAACTACACTGAATGGAATATTTCCTCCAGTATTTCCAATTGTAACGGATACGTTATTTGAGGCCATGTTTACATTTGCTGCTTGGTCAGAATAGTTATTTGACCCATCACTCGCAAAATTGTGGCCCGTTGGTGTTGTCTGATTTCCTGCTCCGGTTGGTGGTGTAAATGATGCTTTTACAGTACCTGCTGCAGCGTGAGTGTGAGATGGTAAGTTTGTTACGTTCAAGTAAACTTGCTCATGTCCTCCTCCTGGTCCTTGGCGGTAATCGCTCAATCCTGGTCCATGACCTACGCCAACAGGAGTTCTTCCGCGCAAATCAGGTAAAGCAAATGTCGTGCGACCGTCACCTCCGTACATCGTACCCAAAATTGAAAAGAGTGCTGTATACTGTGATATTGGCAGTAATTGACCTTCGCATTTTGCCCATCCTCTTGGGGCAAAGTTTCCTCCGAACATTACAATTTCGGCTATAAATGGATCCATAGTGAATTATTTTATATGTTAGATTACTAACTTACTGTTTATACTTCAGATGCACGAATTATCAACAGACTTTACCCCTTAAAAGAATTAAAATCAGGTATTTCTACCTACCGCCTTTCATGAATTTCACTCAACTGGAAGATTTTTGATACCTCATTAACGAAAAAAAGCCGCGATTAAGCGGCTTTCTAATTGTTCGTTTGTTCTCACTAATTCATCGAGATAATTATCTCCTTGACTTTCGTGCCTGTGTTTGTTTCAATCTGAACTAAGTATCGTCCGTTATTCAACGAAGAAGCATCTACTGTTCCATAAGTCGTATCAACTTCAGCAGGTACTACTCGCCCCTGCATGTCTACGACTTTAATTGAATGAATCACTCCATCAAAAGTAATGTTGAAATGTCCGTTTGTTGTTGGGTTCGGATACAGTTTTAAGTTGTCAATTACCAATGTATTTGTACTAACCGTCGTAACTTCTGCACACGCTGAAGTATCAGAACAAGCACCGACAGTAACAACAACTGCATAGTTCCCATTGGCTGTTGCCGTATAGCTAGCATTTGTTGCTCCAACAATTGGTGTGTTCGTTTCACAATTGATCCATTGGTATGAATCTCCCGTAATGTCCGAGGTCAGTGTTACACCATCTGTGGTTGCTGTCGTTGTTGCCGCAATATTTGTCACAATAATGTTCTGATCTTGCGTTACGATGTTTCCGTTTCCATCGTCATACGTCCATGTCACAACAGTTGTTCCTAATGCAGTAATTGGGAACGCTGTTGAGGTAGTTGCTGTAATTGTTCCAGAACAAACATCTGTTGCTGTTGGCGCTGTTGGAGTTGCCTCACACACCTCTGTGTAATCACTCAATGTTCCTAGATCTGGTGTGGGTGCTGTGGTATCGGTTAATGTGACCGTTTGATCTTGTGAGACTGTATTTCCGTGTCCGTCATCATAGGTCCAAGTAACCACAGTTGTTCCTTGTGTTGTAATTGGGAATGTCGTGGTTGTCGTTGCTGTGATCGCTCCCGAACAATCATCGATTGCTGTTGGAGGAGTTAACGTTACTTCACACTCATCCAAAACGGGCGCAAGGGTTGCAATATCTGGAGTTGGAGCGGCTGTATCGGCAATTACAACGTTTTGTGTTTGTGTGGATGTGTTTCCGTTTCCATCATCATAGGTCCATGTAATAACGGTTGTTCCAACAGTTGAAATTGGATAAGTAGCATCGTTTATTACTGTAATTGCTCCTGCACAATTATCTGTTGCCAACGGTTGAATAGCAATTGTATCGATTTGACAATATCCATTGATATCTGGAAGTGTTGAAGCATCTGGAATTGGCGAAAGTGTATCCAAAACGGTCACTGTCGACGTACATGTTGCATTATTTCCCTCTGGATCTGTTACGGTAAGTGTCACTGTTTGACTTCCAACATCTGCACACGAGAATGTATATGGGAAAACTCCCATTGTAATGGCTCCACAGTTGTCTGTTGATCCATAATCAACATCTCCTGCTGTAACATCGGCCACGCCAAAGGCGTCAATATACACCGTGGTAGGCTGACATATTGCCGTAGGCGGTGTCGGGTCGTCGGATGTTAAAGGGTTACAGTCATTATCGATTCCATCACACGTTATCTCTGGTGCGCCCGGATAAACATAGGGGTCGGCATCATCACAATCTCCTTGACAATACGTAAATCCATCGGAGTCGGCATCCACGGGAGAACTCATGGTAATTGTTACAGAATATGCAACGATACATAAAGGATCGCCCGACCCGGTATCTCCTGCACGTAGTGTCCATGTTCCAAACGGATCTGTTCCGTTAAAGTTATCCAAGTTTCCATTGTTGGGTCTATAAGTCCCAGAAACAGGATTTGTGCCTCCAATTACCGAAGCCGCAGCTTGATCGAGTGTTGTTGTAACCGATGATATCGTAGCCGATCCCGAATACGACCCAGGCATCACAAGAACTTCATTTCCTGCAGGACCATCGATTCTAAAATTGGTTTCACTGTGAAACGAGTTTCCTGTTCCGGGAGAGGTACATGTACCATCTGTTTTTGCCCAAGTAATACTGACATTCACGTCTGCAACCTGACATACTCCTGCAGCAAAATCTGAAGCTGAGAAAGTCACACCGGGCAAGTTGGTGCAATAGGAACCACATCCATCCACAGAGACCGAAGAAGGAGCTGTATAGGATTTTGTTACTGTTAATTGAGAAAAGCTTAATGTACTCACAAAAAGAAAAGCTAGTAGGGATAGAGCCGCATTCATCCGAATACGAAACTCCGACGGGGTAGAAATTTTCATAGTATATGGTATCGTAGTTTAAACAAATATAAAATAAATCCTGATCAACTGGTTTCTAGCTACTTATTAAATATTCTCAACAAAAAAGGTCGCCATCAATGTGGCGACCTTCACTATTGTTTATTTCGATAGATCTATCGAACAATTACAACTTCTGACAGAGCATATCCCTTATCCGTTTTCACACGAATCATGTATCGTCCGTCGGCTAAAATAGAACCATTCACCTCACCCGTTGCTAAATCAATCGGTAGGTCAATTGCTCTTCCTAACATATCCATCACTTCAATTGATTCGATTACACCATCATATCCAACTGTAAAGTTGTTTTGCGATGGGTTCGGATAAACCGTTACTCGAACAACTGAAAGTTCATCAACTCCGATCGTGCTAACTGTAACACATGCCGAGGTATCAACACACGATCCTTCTGTCACAATAACGGCGTAGTTTCCATTTGCTGTAGGAGTGAAACTCTGATCTGTAGCACCTGGGACATTCATGTTATCGTCACAATCGTACCATTGGTAAGTTGCAGAAGGATTGTTTGCTGAAATTGTTGCTCCATCCGTACTTAATGAAGTCGAAACGTCAACTCCTGAAATGATGAAGTCTTGCACCTGAGAAGTTATGTTTCCATTCCCGTCGACATACTCCCAAACTACAGTTGTTGTACCTGCTGTCGTAATTGGGAATGTTGTACTTGTTGTTCCCAACACAGTTCCCACACAGTTATCTGTTGCTGTTGGCGCTACTGGCATGTCAATTGAACAAGCTCCCGTTACATCATCAAGTGTAAGAAGATCTGCAACTGGACCTGCAACATCTACAATTATAATGTTCTGCGTTTGTGTTGATGTATTTCCGTTTCCATCATCATACGTCCAAGTAACCACTGTGGTTCCTTGCGCTGAGATTGGAAGTGTCGCATCATTCGTTACCGTTACTGCTCCAGCACAGTTATCCGTAGCTGTTGGCGCTGTTAACGAAGTTACTTCACATTCTGCCGTTACATCTACAAGAGCTGTACTGTCTGGCGTTGGTGCTGTCACATCAACAATTACAACGTTTTGCGTTTGTGTTGAAGCGTTTCCATTCACATCTGTGTATGTCCAAGTCACCACTGTCGTTCCTTGAGCATTGATTGGAAGTGTCGCATCGTTTGTTACTGTTACCACTCCGCCACAGTTGTCTGTTGCTGTTGGATCAGTCAATGAAGTTACTTCACATTCTGCCGTTCTGTTGCTGTTGGATCAGTCAATGAAGTTACTTCACATTCTGCCGTAACATCTGCGAGTGTTGCAAGATCTGGTGTTGGTGCGGTCACATCATCAATCACTACGTTTTGCGTTTGTGTCGATGCATTTCCATTCACATCTGTGTATGTCCAAGTAACTACTGTTGTTCCTTGAGTCGAGATTGGAAGTGTCGCATCGTTTGTTACCGTTACCACTCCTCCACAGTTATCTGTTGCTGTTGGGTCAGTCAATGAAGTTACTTCACATTCTGCCGTTACGTCTGCCAATGTTGCAAGATCTGGTGTTGGTGCCGTCACATCATCAATTACAACGTTTTGTGCTTGCGTTGATGTATTTCCGTTTCCGTCATCGTATGTCCAAGTTACTACTGTGGTTCCTTGCGTTGAAATTGGAAGTGTTGCGTCATTTGTTACCGTTACCACTCCTGCACAGTTGTCTGTAGCCGTTGGTGATGTCAAAGAAGTTACTTCACATTCTGTTGTGACGTCTGTCAATGTCGCTACATCAGGCGTTGGAGCGGTCACATCATTGATCACTACGTTTTGCGTTTGTGTTGATGTATTTCCGTTTCCATCATCGTATGTCCAAGTTACTACTGTGGTTCCTTGCGTTGAGATTGGAAGTGTCGCATCGTTCGTTACCGTTACCGTTCCTCCACAGTTATCTGTAGCCGTTGGCGCTGTTAACGAAGTTACTTCACATTCTGTAGTTACATCTGCCAATGTCGCAACGTCAGGCGTTGGAGCGGTCACATCATCAATTACAACGTTTTGCGTTTGTGTTGATGTATTTCCGTTTCCGTCATCATACGTCCATGTTACTACTGTAGTTCCTTGAGCTGAGATTGGAAGTGTTGCATCGTTTGTTACCGTTACTACGCCACCACAGTTATCCGTTGCTGTTGGATCAGTCAATGAAGTTACTTCACATTCTGCCGTTACATCTGCGAGTGTTGCAAGATCTGGTGTCGGTGCCGTCACATCATCAATCACTACGTTTTGTGTTTGTGTTGATGCGTTTCCATTCACATCTGTGTATGTCCAAGTCACCACTGTTGTTCCTTGTGTTGAGATTGGAAGTGTCGCATCGTTTGTTACTGTTACCACTCCGCCACAGTTGTCTGTTGCTGTTGGATCAGTCAATGAAGTTACTTCACATTCTGCGGTTACATCTGTGAGTGTCGCTACATCCGGTGTTGGTGCAGTCACATCGTCAATTACAACGTTTTGTGTTTGTGTTGATGCGTTTCCATTCACGTCTGTGTATGTCCAAGTAACTACTGTCGTTCCTTGCGTTGAAATTGGAAGTGTCGCATCGTTCGTTACAGTTACCGTTCCTCCACAGTTATCTATAGCCGTTGGTGATGTTAACGAAGTTACTTCACATTCTGTAGTGACGTCTGCCAATGTCGCAACGTCAGGCGTTGGAGCGGTCACATCATCAATCACTACGTTCTGTGTTTGTGTCGATGAGTTTCCATTCATGTCTGTGTACGTCCACGTTACTACTGTTGTTCCCTGTGTTGAAATTGGAAGTGTCGCGTCGTTCGTTACAGTCACTAATCCTCCACAGTTATCTATTGCTGTTGGATCAGTCAATGAAGTTACTTCACATTCTGCTGTTACGTCTGCCAATGTCGCTACATCTGGTGTTGGTGCGGTCACATCATTGATCACTACGTTTTGCGTTTGTGTTGATGTATTTCCGTTTCCGTCATCATATGTCCAAGTTACTACTGTTGTTCCTTGAGCATTGATTGGAAGTATCGCGTCGTTCGTTACCGTTACCACTCCTCCACAGTTATCTGTAGCCGTTGGCGCTATTAACGAAGTTACTTCACATTCTGCGGTTACGTCTGCCAATGTCACTACATCTGGTGTTGGTGCGGTCACATCATCAATCACTACGTTTTGTGTTTGTGTTGATGTATTGCCATTTCCATCATCGTATGTCCAAGTTACTACTGTTGTTCCTTGAGCAGAGATTGGAAGCGTCGCGTCATTCGTTACGGTTACCGTTCCTCCACAGTTGTCTGTTGCTGTTGGAGCAGTCAATGAAGTTACTTGACATTGTGCGGTTACATCTGCGAGTGTTGCCACACTTGGTGTCGGTGCGGTTACATCATCAATCACAACGTTTTGCGTTTGCGAAGATGTATTTCCATTTCCATCATCGTACGTCCACGTTACTACTGTTGTTCCTTGAGTTGAGATTGGGAAAGTTGTTCCTGTTGTAGCTGTTACAGATCCTGAACAGTTATCGGTTGCCGTTGGAGCAGCGATTGATGTTACCGCACATTGGCTGTTTATATTTGGTAATGAAGCCACATTAGGTACGGGTGCATTCGCGTCAGTAATCACAACGTTTTGCGTTTGCGTTGATGTATTTCCGTTTCCATCATCATAGGTCCATGTTACTACCGTCGTTCCCTGTGCTGTAATCGGAAGCGAGGCATTATTGGTCACAGTTACCGTTCCACCACAGTTATCTGTAGCCGATGGCGCGGTCAATGAGGTTACCTGACATGGAGAAGTAACATCTGCAAGTGTTGCGGCACTTGGTGTTGGCGCTGTCACATCGTTAATCACAACGTTTTGCGCTTGCGTTGATGAGTTTCCATTTACATCGGTATACGTCCACGTTACTACTGTCGTTCCTTGAGCGGTAATCGGTAAGGAAGTACTTGTCGTTCCTGTAACAGATCCTCCACAGTTATCTGTGGCTGTTGGCGGTGTAAGCGACGTTACTTGACATTGTGCCGTGATATTTGGTAGTGATGCTGCATTCGGTGAGGGTGCGGTATTATCGTTAATCACCACATTCTGCGTTTGCGTAGAAGTATTTCCGTTACCATCATTATACGTCCAAGTTACAACTGTTATTCCTTGAGAAGTAATCGGTAGGGATGTTCCTGTGGTACCTGTAATCGTTCCTGAACAGTTATCTGTAGCTGTTGGTGGCGTTAACGAAGTTACTTGACATTGAGCCGTGATATTTGGAAGTGTTGCAACCGTTGGTACTGGTGCCGTTCCATCGGTCACTGATGTAATTACCACATTATCTGTGCTTGCTGTACACGGCCCGTTTGTAATTGTCCACCTAAAGGTTGACGATGCTCCTGGTGTCAAACCAGTGACGGTGGATGTTGGACTAGACGGATTCGAAATCGTACCCGTTCCTGAGACCAGTGTCCAAGCGCCTGTTCCAACCGAGGGTGTATTTGCTGCCAATGTTGCTGTTGTTCCACCACAAGAAATATTCTGGTTTGTACCAGCATTGGCTGCGGTTGGATTCCGGAATACCGTTATACTTTGTGTCGTTGAACAGTAGCCATATGTATATGTTATGGTATAAGTCTGAGACGCTCCTGCAGGTGTGGGTGCTGTAAACGTATTACCTGAAACCCCTGTACCAGTGAATGTTCCTCCGTTACCTGCAGCTGCAGTAAATGGCGCTACAGGTGATGGCGTAGCTGTTAATGTTCTTGTTTGTCCTGCACACATGCTTGCTGCTGAAGATGTGATTTGAAGGTTGTTATTTTGGCGTACACGAAGCGTGATCGAAGAACTTCCTCCAGATTGACAGTTGTACTGACGAACGTCAACACGAGCGTAATCATTGAACGTAGGAACGAAATTCACGGATGCCTGAGTTCCTGTACACAGGGGACCGTTATCGTCATTGTACGAGAAAGGACCTGTTGTAGTCGTTCCCTGAAACACACCGATTTGCGTGTCAATTCCCGCTCCACACGTCTGAACAGTGTAACATGCTCCGGGTAAAACTGGCATTCGGAAATATTCTCCAGGACTGTATGGAGAAACACTTGTATAGGTTCCACAACCTAAATTGGGTAGTATTTCGCCATAATAATAGCTACTTCTGGTACAGTAGGAACCAGACGCTGTGTTACCTGTACATTGCGCATTCAAAAGGCTAGAACCTGAAAGAATCAAAAGCAATGTAAGGCAAATTCGAGAGTAGAATGTCTTCATTGGTGATAGGAGTATTAGATTTCATAAATAGTGAAACAAATATATAATTAAAAAGTTCAGGTTTTCAACAAAGTCCTAATTTTGAAGGAGATCGGGTATAAATACGCAATAAAAAAGACCGCTTCGAGCACACTAAAAAAGTGCATTTACAACACGTGAATCGCTATTCTTACTGGATCGAACGATTATGATAATTTAATCTGAAAAGGGTATTTTCCGAATTGTATTCAACGTCAAAACCACTAAGAATTCAGTAATTCTTTGCACAGAAATGAGAATTGGATGCAGTTTTAGACTAATTTTATTCGCAATGGGAACAAAAAGAACGCACTGGAGTTTTGGATTGGTGATTGTAATTCTCGCCTTTATTCAGTTTAGCAATACACTGGGTCATGATTTTGCTTGGGACGATAAAATTGTCATTCAAGAAAATGATCGAGTACAAGAAGGTTTCTCTGGTATTCCTGATTTAACAAAGAAATACAATTCTGAACTACGAAAAGACCAGTACGGATATCGACCTATCACCCTGATTTCCTTTGCTATTGACTATGAACTTTCGAGCGGACAACCGAAGTTATTTCACTTTATGAATGTCCTTTATTTCTCATTGTTGTGTCTGGTTCTTTTCTTCGTGATGCAGCGGATTTTCCATCGGTTCTCGCCCATTCTTCCCTTCTTGATTACTGTCTTATTCATTGTACACCCTATCCACGTGGAAGTAGTGGCCAACATCAAGTCTCGAGATGAAATACTTGCCTTGTTATTCTGTTTGCTTTCATTGCTTCAACTCCTTAAATTCATTGAAAACAAGCACTGGAAGCATATTGCGTTAACGGTATTATTTTTCGGTTTAGGATTCTTATCCAAAGAGAACGCTATCGTATTTTTACCCATCTATCTTATCACCTTGGCGGCGCGAACAAGCTTGGGTTGGAAGCGAATCGCGAAAATTGCTGCCATCATCGTTCCTGCGGTTTTGCTTATTGTGTTTGTAATTTCCTCCTATGCGCTCAATTCAGAATTAGGAAAGTCTGAAACGGCTGGATTTGGTGTCTATCAAGAGAATTTCATCTTAGGGAATGCCTTCTTCTACATTGATCATTTTGTCGATAAAATTGGCAACGCGGCCTACCTTGTATTGCTGTATCTTAAAGACTTCATTGCTCCGTATGACTTGGCTTATTATCACGGATATGGTGACCTTGAACCTGTTGGCATTGCTTGGCAATCCATTATTGGAATCATTCTTTCACTCGGAGCCATCGTTTTTGCAATCATTCGATTCAAGAAAAATCCTGTTTTAGCCTACGGGATTCTCTTCTTCTTTCTTTCATTGTCCATTTATCTGCACATTGTGCGAACACTTTCCGACACGCGGGCGGATCGCTTTTTATTTTTCGCTTCAATTGGATTGTGTATCGTGTTTGTGATCTTGATTGCGAAGGCTGTGAAGCTGAATTTTGACTCGACGGAAAGTGCAGAACCTCTCAAACTTTCCAAAGCACTCGGGCAACTCAACCCAATTCAAAAAGGTGTTTTCTTACTGATTTTTCTAATCTTTAGTGTGATTACCTTCTCCCGAAATGGTGTATGGGAAAACGATTTTACGCTTGTAGAAAACGACATGGAACGACTCGAAAGTTCTGCTCGACCTCATTATTATTACGCTACTAATTTGCTGCAGGACATTCAGAAAAATGGCGTTACACTCGAGAAAGAGGAAGAAATGATTCATCATTACCGTCGTAGTATTGAGTTATCCGACTCGATTTATTACGCTCGAATTGAACTTGGGAATTACCTCTTGAATCAAGGAAAAACTACAGAAGGAATTGCTGTTTTTGAAGAAGCGGTTCGATTATTTCCAAACACAAGTGATCCTCGCCATTTCCTCGGTCAGGCGTATGTTCAGCGTGAGATGTACGACAAAGCCATCCCCCTCTTGAAAAAGAGCATCGCATTAGCTCCCGAAAGTCTCGATTCGTACTACCTACTCGCCATTTCCTACGGAAAGACGGGACAATTTGAAAAAGCCCTTCAATTAGCAGAAGAAGGATTGAAGAAGTTTCCAGGTGGACAAGCTTCGATGTATCAGGCACTCGGCTACATTTATTTCGACATGAATGACTTGCCAAAATCGACACAAAACACCCTAAAAATGATTGAACATGGTGGTGATCCTTACACTGTTTACGCCACAATTATTGGACGCTACCAAGAAAAGGGAGATGAAGAAAATGCGGCACGCTACTACCGTTCAGCGATTCAGCAGGGCTATATGGCTCCTCAATAGTTTTGCTAGAGCAACTTTATCATAATTAAGGATTCTTGCTTGCACTAGTTGAGGAATGCCGACACTCTATCGGAAAACCTTTGTCGCAAAAGGTGGGGCGCTTCATGTGTGCTTCGAGTTGCTCGGCTCATCACTTAGCTGTGCCTTACAATTACCACTAAAAACCAATTTCGGGTTATTCGATAACTCCCTGCGTCAGCGATAAATCAAACTCGCTTCAATATTTAGATCAGGAGCTACTTCTTGAGACTGACCCCGAACGTTGCTCAGTTCAACAGCTTTTAGCTTGAAATCTTTGCTGTAATTTGTTCTTGTTTTGTTCATACTATTAAGATATTGCATTTTATCTTAACTCATCGTTCCCTATTTTGTGACAAGTCCAATCGTGAGCATAAAACACAGGACACACTCGGACAGTCAGATACGTCCAGTAATCAAAAACGGTCTTTTTACTTAAACGTTACTCGTATTTTCTTAATTGAAAAATCATCTAATAACTCTTTACTTGTCCTCAGTAATATTCGCTTACTTTGTACTTTTGAAGTATCATCCCATGAGATTAAAATTCCTTTCAACGTTAATGTTGATTCTCTTTTCTTCGAACATTAGCTTTGCTCAAACTGACAAAAAAAAGATTGAATCACTCATTGCTTATATCGAGTCCGATGAAATTACAATGGATGATTTCAATGAAATCAAAAATACATGTAAAGAAATCGAAAGACTTTCGAATAAAATTGGCTTTGAAGAAGGTGTCTTTATCGCAAATCTCTATTTAGCTCAAGTTTTTCGAGATTTCTCTCCAAAGAAGATTGAGCCTTACGTGTCGAAACTTGATAAGATCTACGAAAAATCGAAGAACTCACTTCCTGCCGAAAAAATGGTCGAATATCTATTAGTAAAAGGATACACTTCTGGCAGTAGTGGTGATTTCACCTTAGAACTTGAGTATTACCTTAAAGCAGATTCGTTGGTAAGAAAAAGAAGACTGAAAGAGTATGAAGTCATCATTGATCAGCATATCGCAAATTTTTACTCAGTAAATGAGGAGCACGAAAAGGCACTGGCCATATTAAAAAAGATTGTGAAAGACGGAGAAGCATCTGGGCCGAAAGATGATTATACACACACACTAAACAAAGCAAACTTAGGGGTCGGTTTTATTCAGGTAAATCAATATGATAGTGCGATCTATTATACTCAGGAAGCAATTAGAGACGGTCTTGGTAATTTCTCAAATTTACATTACCAATATTTAACCATTTCCGATGCCTATTTGCAACTAAATGAGCTCGACAGCGCCAAAAAATATTTACAAATAACAGAGAGCCTCTACAAAGAAAATTATGTCTACTCGATTGATGTCGTAAAATTCAATTTAACCTACGGACTCTATTATTCTAAACTAAAGGACTACTCATCAGCAGCAAGTTACTACCGTTTAGCACTAAAAAATGCAGACTCCCTCAATTATATAAATGGCATCCAGTCAGCAAACGAAAACCTCTTGATTTCATCTTTTAAAGAAGGAAACAACACCGATTTATTAGACTACTTTAATGCATACAGAAATGCGAGAGACACCATTACGAATCGAGCAAATTTAAAAACTGAGCAACAGCACCTCGCTCAGTTCGAGACATTGAAAAAGAATTCTGAAATTAACCGGTTGAAATTATTGCGTGAAATTGAAACGGAACGGCAATTATTGATCGTCTCTATTTTAGTCATCATCCTACTGGTCTTGTTATTCCTAGTATATCGTTACAGATCGAGGCAAGCAAAATTAAAACACAAGCTTCAATTAGGGAAGCTAGAAAAAGAAAAAGCAGAGCAACTGGTGCACAAACTAGAAAAAGAACTCAAATCAAAAATTGATCACCTCAAGGAAAATGCTAGAATTATTGATGAACTCAAAAAGGTTTCGAAAACGGAGGAAGACATCAATGAGATGATTGAAATTTTTGGTAAAAGTTATATTAACGATACTGAATGGACGAAAATTATTCTCCAATTCGAAAATATTCACCAAAGCTTTATTTCAGAATTAAAGAAATCCGTTGATAATTTAAGCACCAACGACATTAAATTGGCGATTCTAACCAAACTAAATTATCAAAATAATGACATGGCTGAGATACTAAACATCTCAATTCACGGTGTCAAAAAAGCAAAGCAACGATTAAAACATAAATTAGAAGAAAACGACATGCTCAACTTACTATTTTAGCCTTCAATCACTTACCATTCATGCAGTAAAAAGTACACCTTTTGTCTTCCCTTGCCGAAGGCATAATTCATACGTCCGATCTTACATTTGCTCAAAAAAATTAAGATTGCCATGAAACAAATAATTTTCGGAATTGCCTTATTTAGCATCATCGTTTTACCAAATACGGCTAGTGCACAACTTACCTTCACGACTGATCATTTCAGTAAAGTACAGACCAACATTAACGACTTAGATATAACCCAAATAAATGACCTTGGATTCACTATCCCAATTGATGAAAAAATCACTAAATATGACAAGATTGTGGTTTTTATTTACTTCAAAAACTTAGACGAGGATACAGAAAACTATACAATGGCCTCAGGTTATAACGAAGTTTACTACCCTAAAAAAGAAAGCTTTAAAGACAATTACTCCTCAAAACTAAAACTTTACCTCATTACTGATGGTAGTGATCATAGTGCTGATGCGAGACAACTTATTTCCAATGAATATTTTGAGTCTTCTGTGCCACGTGCCTACATAGTAACGGTAGATGGTTACTTTTTAGACGGAACAGAAACAGTTTGGAACGAGTATAAAGAATCTTTTGAGACTAAAGACATTTATGTTGCTTCGAAAGAAGTATACAGGTCTCCTAAAATAACATTCATTGCTGATCAAAAATCGGTTGATCGAGTTAAAAATATGGAGCTCGTAAGAGAACGATACAGAGCGTACAATGAGTTGCATGAAGAAATAGTGGAATACGTTACACCCATACATCGTCTTATATCAGGAAGATGTTACTATCCGATTAAGAAAGACATAGAAGCTCAAGCGAAACAGGGCTTGAAAGACCTAGACGTGGATTCAATTAATGAAGTGATCGAACTTGAGAGCAAGTACATGGAAATATTCAAGGATAAAAAAAGGACGAAAGAATTACTCAAGGAAATAGACAAGATGACGGATTTTGAGGAAAGAAAAAAAGCAGTACTTGAATTCTAAAAAATCACCTATCGCTTCACTCTCTATTCAGGGTTCTAGTTTTAGAGCCTTGAATAGTTTATTAACCTAGGTTCGATTAGCTCAGGAGCGCTCTGACGGAAGAGAGGGATTGTCAAAGATGCACGACCAAAGTGGTAAAAGCAAGTGAACAAAAATGCCCAGCGTGGCCAGGTGGATTTTGTGCATATCTTGCATTGCTTGTATATTTTGAAAAACTTAGGGAATGAGTGAAGACCAAATAACCACCCACGAGTTTTACGCGTCGGCTTCCTAAATGTTCATTTCGAACCTTGCCCGTTTCCAGTATTTCTATGCGTTAGTTCCCTCGTTTGGAAATTCAGTTGTCAAGAAATTACGAAGCATTGTAAATGCCTCAAAGCGCAGTATGTTTACGTATTCAAGCTGAATGCGAGCATCCCATGCTTCGCAAGCCAAAACGAAATACGGTGCACTATATTCAGCACATGAATAAGAAACTCAAACAAATCAAGAAAGAATACTCTCCGTCGCTGTCCAATTTCTCAACGCATTCGTTTCGATAGACTTTTGGTCGTAGAGTTCGAAACCAAGCAGAAAATGGCTCCTCAATAATTTCACTCCTGATTCAAAAGCTCCGAAATTATAGCATGCTTCTGTTGGGCTTCCGCATTATCTGGAAACAATTCGAGTGTTCTTTCAAGCTCTTTTTTGGATTCCTCATTTTGATTAAGTAATCTGTGGAGATCACTCTTGAGAATATAGTATTCGGGATGACTCGGCTTATATTTTATGCCATCCTTCATATTTTGTAGTGCTTTCTCCAATTGATTTAGCTTGAGATTGCATGTCGCCATGGATTGATACACCTCAGGAATTTGCGTCAACTTTTCTGCTTTTTGGAAGTTCTCTAATGCCGATTGAAAATCCTGAACAGATAAATAATACCTCGCTAGCTGCATGTATGGTGGAGCAAAATCAGGATACGATTCAACAGCAGCTTCAAACGCTCGTTTTCCTTTTTCGGGTCGCCCGAACTCCATGTAGGCATTCGCTAAATCAATCATGGCTTTCATCGATCGATCGGAAATGTCTACCGCTCTTTGGTAATGATAGAGGATTTTTTCTTGCTTCCTCTGGGTAGCACTTTTCTCGTACTCCTTATGCAATAAACATGCATAATTATACTGAGTACGCGCGCAATCATTCAGCGTTTCTATGTCCGCTTCAAACAAGGTTCGGTTGTTCTCCCAAGCCTTATTTCTGTTGAGCGTTTTAACGAATCCCATAATGAACAAAACGCCCAAAACACCCAAAGCAATTTTCGCTTTTGCATGTTTCCAAACTGGTTCTTTATCCGAATTAAAGCTCACCTTTGAAATGCGTTCCACCAATGCAACAATGGCAATAATTCCGCCTAGCGAAGGCGTAAACAAAAAGCGTTCTCCCATGTAATCGGGCCCAACCTGTACAATGTGAAGGTACACCGACAAGGTGATGAAGTAAAACAAAATTCCAAAGAGTAATGCCGACTTCTTTTTGAATTCTCGAATAACTACGTAGACCAATCCCACATGAAAAAGCACCGAAACAATCACCAACGGGTGCGTCCATCCGACTATTGTTGAATGTGCATAACCATAGTCATGGGCAAGTGTGGTTGGGAAAACAATCAGCCCGAGCGACTTCATCAAGATGTTAAATACATTGGGGAACAGTTCGAAAAAGCCATTCACATCGTGCAATGGATTTCCGATAAAACCATCTTCCTTGTATTGATTCGTTTCGAGTAATTCCGTCACGTTATTTTCAAAAAAAGCATCGGAGTATACGTAGTAGCGAATCCCCAACAAGAGCAATCCACCCAAAATCGGTAATCCATATTTCAAATACGTCTTCAGCTTTTCCGTGGATCTGAAATACGCCACAACGAGTAACACTCCAACGAAAGTGATTCCGTTTTCTTTAGAAAGGAACGACAAAACAAGCATTAGGGTCATCATTCCTGCATAAAGAACAGTATTCTTTTCTTTCTCTAAGAAATTCAGTAGGAATATGAGTGAAGCGATTCCGAAGGTCATTGCTAAAATTTCGTCCCTCGATTTGATGTTAGCTACCACTTCCACATGCAGCGGATGGATCAAAAATAATCCTACTACAATTATCGAAAAGAGCGCTCCTTTCTCGGGGAACATTCTCCGCAGGAAATAAAAAATAAGGCAACATAAAAATGCGTAGTAAAGAGCATTCATGACATGCCCCGTTTTTGGTGTCATTTCGGAAAGTTCGATATCCAAAGCAAAGGACATGAGAGAAATCGGTCGATACCCGTAGCGATGTTGAATTTCATCGGATTTAATATTCTTGAAGAAGATAGATGGATCACTCAGTCCTTGTTGAACACGGTCATTTTCGGTTATTACAATAGCATCATCCCAAGCATAATCGTGCTCGAATGTGTTACCATACTGAATAATGGCAACCACACATATAATGATATACACGCGTGTTCCTTTTAGCATTTAATTTAGACTGTGGTCAATAATTTCCTAAATAGAAACTATTGTGTTCAAAATCGAAGCGAACGACTGTAGGGAGTTGCTCCAACTCTCTATAAAACAAGCGAAAAAATCGGACATTTTGATGAAACCAATAAGAAAAAATTGGTCGGAATAAAGATTTCAGTCCCGTTTTGGGCTGAAATTCTCTCGCAGAGAGCACACTTTTAAGCTCACTGGTGGTCAACTGAGAAACCGACTTAACCTTGTTGTAATCAGTAAGTTTGAGCGCCACAGGATAAACAGGTGTTCTCTTGAGTAGTTGTACAAATAGGTTCGCTGTTGTCAACTGAATAAGATCGTCCTCTGAAAACAAGTTTCTCCTCCAAAACACCCATTCTGTTCTCACTTTTGCGCATTTTTTTTGATTCGAAATGGCAATTTGCGGTGTCCATCGGAGGTGAGAAACATTCACGCGTTCGTAAGCATCCTCTTCAACTTCTTTTTCACATCCCACAAACGCTTGTACTTGGTGCATGGATTGAAAAATACGCCCCGCATTCTCCAAACTTACGAGATCCAAAGGCATTCCTGGTTGTGCCCACACACAATACTTTGTGCGAGCTTCAGCAATTCCCAATCGGAAAAGTTCATCTATATCCGACGATTTTGATTCAATCACATAGGTATTCAGGGGACTCCCGTGAACCAATTGCGCAACTTTTTCTGAAATGGATGATGGACATACGAGTAAAACACTCACCTCATGAAACCGTGTTGACGGGAGAGCTTCAAAAGTTGCCTTTAATCGATCCAATTGATTCTCTAAAACAGGCATGATGACCGAAACGTGATCAAAACGTTGTTTTACCAAATTCGCATACTGCTCAACCCTGGACGACGCACCGATAACATTCAAAAAGCGAAGATTTTCCGCTGGAAGAAGGTCTTCTTTTCGGTAGATTCCGATATCTCTCCCTTCAACATCATAGATGATATTTTGAAGGATCGGTTTCATACTTGAACCAAAAGATATTGCAGGATTTTTTCCTCTTCGAGAAGTTAGAATGAATGCGCTTTGAATTTGATCGATCGATTTCTCTCCGTAGATATCTACTTCAAAATCAAATGCTTCCAAACGTGGATTTAACGCTTTCAACCGATCTTCCTTCAACTCAAAAAAGGCATCGTACACCGCATTGGAATCTTTCCATTTCCTGAATCTTGTTTGCGGCTCTCCCGTATTCATTGACACCTGAAGCAATCCTGTGTTCGTGGCATGCGTTCCTTCGTCTTCGAAGTTGGTTGAATACGAAGTATTCGGAAAGGCAAAATAACGATCCGTATCAATCAGGTACCCGATAAATAATTTCTTCCACGAATTATCCCCCCATTCCTGCACGTATTTCGGCAGCACTTCATTTTTTCCTGAAGGATGTTCGATAAGCCATTGCTTGAAAAATGTCCATTGATTTTTCGTCCACACTTGTCCCCACGAGCTTGCCACTTGAATAAAGTGTACATCTGATCCATCAACAATCGGTTGAAATGGATAGTAATTGTTCTCTTCGCACGGATATGTGTAGAGTGAAACCCCACCTATTCTAGCATCTTCTGCGAAAAATGCGCTGGCTTGCTTTCCGTACGAATAGAATGCTGGAGCCACAATTAAATCATCCTCTAAAACGAGAATAGATCCATAGCGTTCTGCCAATTCACCGCATTCGAGGACATGTTTTAACAATCCACGATTTTCTGGTTTTACGTCAACAATTTTTTCTCCGAAATGCCATTCGAAGCTGTTTGCCACTTCAGCAACCTTTGGATTATCAGAAGCATCGATAGAAATATGAAGTGTAATGTTTTTGGATGAATAGTTCGCTTGGGCGATGCTCGATAAAAGTCGCTTGAGGGAGTGTTCCCGATTGTACGCTATGACGACAATCGCAAGTTCACTCATCCTCCTTTACTTCGTAAGAAAATAAATCTTGATAGATCGCCCGAATTTGATCTAATACTGCTGCTCGATCGTTGAGTACAACTTTATATCCCTTCTGAGCAAGATCAACCGCCAAAGCCAATCGCTGCGACTCTTCAATGATATCAGAATTCCGCTTGTAGGATAAATCAGAAAACGTAATGGTTTCTTCGTTGGAGTAATTCTGCTCAAACGTTTCCCGTTGGAAGTCACGATGTAACATATTCGCCTCGTCCGTTGCTTCACTCAGCGGTAAATTCAATCCCACTTTCTGAGCAGCCATTCTCATCGCTCTATTGTCGCGCGGTAAGCATGGACCTCCATATCCAAAACCATAACGCAAGAAATTATAGCCAATTCGTGCATCCGCACCAATAGCCTGCAAAACAGCATCTTGATTTCCTCCATGTTCGATGGTGAGATCTCCAATCGAATTTGCGAAAGCAATTTTAGTTGTCAAAAAGCAGTTAACCGCCAATTTTGTGATCTCGGCTTCTACTCGACTCATGCGACTATATCGCGGATTTCCCTGACAAAATGCCCGGTACACCGACTCAATTCGATCTCCTGCTTCCTTGTTCGCTTCACCAATCAATACTTGATCAGGCGATTGCTGGTCGGCCATGATGCTTCCCTGTGCAATAAATTCAGGATTGTACGAAACGGTATAGCCGTGCGGCTGCATGCGCTCATTCAGTTGATCACAATAACCTGGCATAACCGTAGAATTGATCACGAGATGCGTTTCTGTTTCGGGATTACCCAATGTCAATAATTGACTACACACCTCATCTATGTAGGAATGATCGAAGGTTCCATCCACATTCGATGGAGTTGGAACACACAGAAAAATCAATTCAATAGACGCATCGCTTATTGTTTTGAGATCGGTGGAAACCGTGAGATTTTCCGCTTCTCCCAATACGTAGTTCACATGTGGTTCATTGGAAGAGAATGTTCGGTCTTGGATGGATTGAACGTAATCTGCATTTGAATCAATGCCGTAGACATGAAAACCAACTCGCTCGAGATTTAGTGCAAAACACAATCCTAATCGTCCAATTCCTATGATTCCAATCTTTGTCATCTGTTTCTCTCTTTCCTACGAGATTACTTTCTCATCGCTGCGAACTCCACTAAGCTCTTTTAGCTCGATGTTGTTGAGTCCCCAATTTACCGTATTCACGCCATAATTCGACTTTTCCTTCATGATTTGTCGACCTGCTGCTTCTACCACCCACCAATCTAACGACGGTTTTCGGTGATAAAATTGTAGCTGTTCAACGGGATCTCCTAATTCCCATCCTCCCGCGTGCGCCATGTGATATGAACACATTTCCTGAGGATAAATTACCTGTTCGATCCCCTGAGCCGCAGCCGAAAAAAGTGCCATTGAATCGATATGTAGCGAATACATTTCAAACTCTACGTATCCTTCAATTTTCTCCCAATCTGATTTGCTCATCATGGTAAAGTCACCACACGCATCCGTGTCCAAAACACGAAATTGCGCCTCTTCTTTTGATATCAATTTTGGTTTCAGCCAATTGAGAAATTTCAGCAGTGGATTGAATATAGGATAATTGAATAACAGTCCGTTCTCGTCATAAATCAACTTAAACTGAGCATCTTTTCCCAAGCGTTTGATAATGTTTGCTTCGCAAAATTTCAGTTGTTCCTCAACCGAATCATTTTCGTTGATGGTAGCTGGAACATCACACCGATTTGCCCGGTAGAACTTCCCGTGTTGTAGTTTTCTTTTCGCCAATTCCTCGAACAGCGCATCCGAAAACAACAAATCGATATTCGTGCAACAGATAAATTCCGCTTTGGCTCGGCGAATTCCGACATTTTTAGCGATCATCTGGTACAGTCCCAATTCTTCAGAAAAACGCAGCGAGTCGTGTATTTCTGGAGGAACAATGAGGTAGCGTACCGACAAATAATCCGATTCAGAAACTGGTGGTAATACCGTATCAAGTAGTTCATTTTGATCGGGGGAATTCCAATCCACCATGATCAATTCACATGGAAGCTGGTATTTGTTACATTGATGGATTAATCCTTTATAGAAAATCATCATTCGCTTTCTCAAATCACCTCCGTGATTATCATTTCTGGAGGTAACAACAAATGAGATA
>PDWJ01000579.1_pt1 | contig 96038 bp, 82 predicted proteins | sample 1430881 | NCBI WGS metagenome assembly PDWJ01 (sample SAMN01162460, study PRJNA174530) | Oral metagenome, whole genome shotgun sequencing project. | biome: Marine environment; feature: Marine mammal; material: Swab sample of the gingival sulcus; isolation source: swab sample of gingival sulcus...
ATAGTGTTGTTTTGATACTTTCCAAATCTAAGAAGTTTTGAAAGTGCACAGAAATATTAAAATCTGTATTTGGAGATAATCTTATTTCGTTATTATTTACATACAGCTTCATTTTATTAAAATCTATGTGTTAAAATTTCGGGTAATTTGATTTGTATGGTTAAAGTTATAATTGAGTTGGTGTTATCAGCATATCTAAATTTTTTGTCTGCAATTCGTACACGCTGCCATGCCTTTGGGTTCGCCTTGGGATTGGTAAACCGCTCAAAAGTATAAAGGTAGATATGGGTTGCCATTAAAATATCCTCAGCTTCTTTTATTCTATCAAAAGGTAAGTTTGTTTGTAAAGAAAGAAATTTGCTTACCTTTTTACCACGCTCAATCTCTATTTTATCATCAAGCCCATATTGAAAAATTGAGCCGAGTGATTTAGTTGAGAAATCAATTATCTTGTTTTTCTCAAAAAGCAAATAAGAATACGTACCTTCTTGATTTAACCATTTGATATATGTTCCACATTTATTTACAATTCTCGGCAGACCTGCAAACCCCTGTGTTATTTGCGTTCCGTTAGAAACACACACCCGTCCAAAACTTCGATTATTGTAGTTAACAACAACTTCCATCGGGTAACCTTTGTAAATAGTTATATATTTTGGGTCTGCATCAAAAATTGCAGGGCAAGCCGGCAGACTGTGATTTTTGTATTTTAAACAGTCGTAGTTTACAGCTTTTATAAAATTATACTGCATTGTTTTGCTATCCACTATTGATTGATTTGAATATACACGTAAATATACACGTAGCTTTGTGATTAGTTTTCTACCATACTCAAAACGGTTGCCCCATTGGTCTATTTTGAAATAATCAAAATCATCATCTTTGTTGTATGGTATAATTTTTCTTGCTATTTCCCCTAAATTCAGTTCATACCTTGAGATTTTAGGTTTTGGGTAAATTTTATATTCATAGTATCCTAAAGGTGTATTGTTAATAATTTGTTGTATTATTAGTTTGGCATGAGTATTAGGTTGGTTGCTTGAAAATTGCAAAACATGCCTATCGTAAATACTTACCAGGTCGCCTGAATATGGTGTAATATCTTTATGAATTGTTATCATTTTATTGTATTTATAGTTTTTAAAATATCTGATTGTATTTTGTGAACATAGACAAAGCTGAAATCTTTTAACATTTCGTAAACTGTATTTCCAAGAAATTCATTAACAACCTCGCTTATTACCTGCCCTGCATTATACTGGTTTGGAACTTTGATACCCTCTTTTGCAATTTTGCGAGCTATCAAAAATGCAAATTGTTTTTTCTTTTCTTTGAAAATAGAGGGCAACCCTTGTTTTACTTGTATCCAGTCTTCAATATCTTTGCGAGGTGGAAATTTTTGGCTGGGTTTGCGTCCGTGTTCCATGAACCACGAATGATAAGCACCAGTAATTTTGAGCTTGTTATTTTTGATTTCGTGTTGTAATTCTTGCTCGTATTTGCCCGCTGCTTTTAATCCCAACTCATAGTACTTTTTAATTAGGTTTTGCTTGAGTTCGATTAAATATTTTTCATATAAAGCATGTTTTTTTTTACTTATCATAACTCACTGTGATTTTGATTTTCAAACCGTCGAGGTTGGTGTCGTACTGGTTTGCAATTTCGGTTTCGTGCCAACTTATAATTTTCCAGTTTTCGCAAATACTAAAGCTATTAAAAATATTTTCTGATACTTCTCTTAGTTTTGAAATTCGATTTTCATACTTAGAATTATAATCGAGGTCGTTTAAATTTGAGCGTATAGCAAGCACAAATTCAGCATCAAATTTGTAGCCTGTAACCGCTGAAAAATCATTAATTTTATAATCTCTATCTACCCACAAAAGCAATAAATGTTTAGCCTTTTGCTCAAAGGACAAAGCTGTATCATCTTCAAAATCGTTAAGGTTTTGCCAATCGTTTGAGCCGTAATTAAAGTTATAATTTTGTTCAGTGCTTATGTTTTTAAGTTTTTCTACTAACATGTTAATCTTTTATATTGTAGTAATTAGTTTGAATTTCGTTTTTGGTTTTATTGAGTGCTTGTTTTGTGAAAATTACTGAATATGGAAGTTTTAAAATTTGGTCGTATTTAGTTGGGTCGCCGTCTGCGAGCGCATCGAGAACCGGGAAGTGTTCAAAATTGCTAAGTCGGTCGATACCTGCTCTTTTTTCCTTTGAGGTGGGTTCTGAATACAACTCGTTTTTTTCGAGTTCTAATAAATTTTCAACTTCCTTTAAAACAGTTTGATAAACAGCAAAGCAATTAAACAAGTTCAGGTTTACAAATTGCTTTTCATTTATACCATATAACATTGACAAGACGGCTAATATATTGTTTTGTATTACAAAGTTTTTAAGGTCGATTATTTGTTGCCACTGTAAATCAAACAAACTGTTATATTTAGGTTTTATTTGTTTGCGTTTCAATCTTAATACTTTGTTGTCTTTAAGTCCATAGCTAATAACATAGTCGACAGCTTCTCGATTGTCTTTTTTTAGATTACTGTAATCTTTTACTTTTAACTTTAAATTGATGTTACTTTTCCCCATGTTGCTTTCTTTTTAGTTTTTTTGTTGTGTTTTAACACCATTATTGCCACGTATCGTAAAGCATCTATAAGGTGGTTAAATGCGTCTATTGGTCGGTTTAAGGTTTTACCTGTTCGGTCGGTATCCCATTTGTAGTTCCTTAATTCTTTAATTAAATTTATACTGTTTTCGGTTACATAAAATTCTATTTCTTGCAAAAGACTTATCCCAAAATTAATACTGTCTTTGCCTTTTTTGGCAGCTTTAATATTAAATCCGTAATCACTTATTTCTTTAATGCTTTTGGGTTCGGACGCATCGGCAAATAATAAATCTTTGTGGTTTATATTGTTTGCTTTGAGTAGCTTTACAATGTCGTTATTAGTTAACCCTTTTTGATATATTATTTCGTTTAAAATATATTTGCCGTTGTATTGCCACAATTCAACGCAAGCGGTCGGGTCGTTGGAATATCCGAAGTCCAAACCTCGTGCTATTAGTTTTGCATCTTTTGGAACTGTGTTTATAAGTTCCCAGCTTTGGAATATCACACCCTCAAGAACTCCGACTAAACCCAAGCCGTAAACTTGCCACCAATTAGTCCAATAGCTACTTTTTATATTACTTTCATCAAATAGCTTTTCTGTTGGAAGTTCGGGATTAAAAAAGGCTTTGGCTCTTTTGATTAATAAGGCTTTTAAAATTTCTTTTGGTAAAGCTTCATTGTCTTTGTAGGTGAGTTTTAAAAATTCGCTGTTTGGCTCTTTCAATGTTTCGGTATGCACCCAAAATTCGTTATCAGGGTTGAAATCAATAAAGATTTCTTTGGTTGTTCGTGTCATTAAAGCATCAGCAATATTATAATCTATATGATTAGCTTCATTAAGAAATAAAATATCACGTTTGCCCGCTGCTTTGGCTTTACCTACTGTATCAAAAGACTTAAATTGAATACGTGAACCATTTGCAAAACGGTATACCATTGGGTTGGCAGTCCAACGAGGCTCAAACCATCTGTTAGTTGTTTGCATTACTTCTTTAAAAATATCTACTGCACCATCTTTGACTGCCGGTATAGTTTCAGCAACTATCGTAACTTTTAAACCAGCTTCTTTTGTACAACGGTCAATTAAAATAGGGATTATTGCGTAGGTTTTGCCTGCCCACGTTCCGCCCTGTATTACTTTTTTGCGAGCTTTCATTTGTCCTATTTTGTTTATTGCCGTTGTGCGTACAAACATTTTTATTGTTGTTTTCCGAAAGAGTTTTCAAATAGTGGTTGTTCTTGTATTATGGTTGTTTCTTGCTTTGTCGGTGCGTGCCAGCCGTTGTATTTTGCAAGTTCTGATATTGCTTTAATTCTGTCGGTATTTGAGTTTGTTGTGCTTTTTGCAATTTCAGTCAAAACCTCCATTGCGTCTTGTTTGGTTAAAATATCCTTCTTTACGGCTTCTTTTTCAGCTTCGATACTTGCTTTGAGTTTTTCCTGTTCGATTATTTTTTGATATTCTTTAAACTTTTTCGTCGCTGTTTTCCAGTCTTTATCAAAAGTCCTTTTAGTTTTTGCGAATTTTAGCGAAAATTCAGCGCAACAATCCCCGTACGACAAAGTCGGTTTTTTGACAAGTAAATTGTATATCCATTGTTGCCTTGCTTTTGGGGTGTTCATGGTTAAAATAGTGTTTGTTCTGGTGTTTTTCTTTTCTCAACTATATTGCGTTCCCTTTCGGATAGCTTCCATTGCATTATTTGGCTTGCTTGTTGTTCCTTGACTTGCAATATTTTTTCTTTGATTTCTTTTGCAACTTTATCGGTAACTAAAAAGCCGGAACCAAATAATTTTTTCTTGCGTCTCTTTTGCATATCTAACTGCCTAACAAGAAAAGCATCTTCTTTTTTTATTTCTACATCTCTTCCTTTGATTACGAGTTTTTCAATAGTCGTTGATAGTACTACATTTGCAGGGTATTTGTGTTTAATTCGTTTTTTACCTTGTATTTTGTTTTGAGTTGCTTTAATTTTATCGTGTAATTCATGGTCGCCCTTTATAGCTAAGTCGTTTATTAAATTAGTAACAAAATCTGTCGCTACTACTGCTCCATTATTGTAAGTAATCTTGCTTGCGGTTATAATTACGCACAAATCTTCACTATTGTTAAATGCTGTTAAGTGTGGGCAAAACAAAAAGAACTTTATATTGTTTTTCTTGTAAAACTCTTTTATTTCAGACAATATCGAAAAGGGCGGATTATCAATTACGATGGTGTTATTGTCATAACTTTCACTATGTTTTTTGTAGTCTCCATTCGGGTAAAATGGTCGCACTATTTTTTTGCCTTTTAATGGTGTTATTTTTTCGTTTACATAGTCTAAGATTACGCTATATACTTCTTTGGGCGTGTAACAGTCGTCGGTTGTTTTTTTAGTTTTAAACTTATTTAAAAACGCTTCGTATTCATCTAATTTAACCGCATTTGTATTTTCAAAAATAAAGTTTTCCATATTTTACTAAATATCTATTTTACAAAGATATAATAATTTATACTTAAACTAAAACTTTAAGTAAATAAAAGGGCAAAAAAAAGCCTCGCATGGGCGTGTGCGAGGTTAGAAAAAAATGACGAGCTTATTTTTTAATTTCTTTCAAGCTCAATAAATTTAAAATAATAAAAAAAAAGTCCCTTTGTCCTAATTCCCATTTCACGGTGTCCGTTAATAATTGCAGAAGTTTCTGACGGCAGTAAGCCAAAGTCAAATGCAAGTTTTTTATTACCTATCTTATACTTATTCATTTGGGCTTTAATCCATTCGGGCGTTACGATTTCAGCCGGAGCAGGTTTGTATGGTGTTATATCTTTATGTATTTTATAATCCTCAAAGTAAGGTAAAAACGTTTTTTGTACGATATCCGATAATTCTTTTATTGTAAAATAGGGGTTTTTGCTTGGTTTCTTTTTTTGACTAATTTGTATAATGATTGTCTTTTCTTTTGGGACTATGGTTGTAATTTTAAAATAGACTTTAAAAAATTTTGCATATTGATAAGCATAATTTTCTAAATCTTTTTTTTGCTCGTTATTTAGGTGTTTTTCTATTTTGAAAAAGCCTTTTATGAAATCACTCATTTTTATATTTTTTATAAAAGAGAGAGGAGAGCGTTAAGTCCCCTCCCTCTTTTTTAGTTAAACAATTATTTCATTTTTTACTTCCCAAATCCTTTATAATATTTTGTTTCAGTAATTCCCATGCAGTAACTTTTATAGTCTGGGATTGTCTTTTTCTCTTTATCGTTTGAGTTATGTAAATTCATGCAAAAGTCGCAATAATCTAAAATTCTACCTTTGGGCTGATTTGTCTTTAGGTCGTGATATATTTCTGAAAGGTCAAAAATATAGTCTCCAAAAAACACAGCGTTGGTTGGATTGTCGGCAACTGTAAAACTGTAAGATAATTCTTGCTTCTTTGCAAATTCATCAACTAAATTTTTTACGGCTTGCTCAAATATTTCTACTGATTTATTTATTTTATTTCGTTTCATATTAATTTAGTGTTTTTCAAGATTTATAGTCTTTGAAATCTATTTTATTAAAAATTGCTTTGTGATTAACCCAACGAGCAAAGTTTCTTTGTTCTTGACTTACTGAGATATTGTTATCAAAGTCTCTATAAGGTTGTGCAAAAGGAATACAACCAAGTTTTTTAAGAAAAGCGGCTCTTTGATAAGCATCATCAATTTCTTTGACCAGTATATATACAAATATTTTGTAGTTTTTTAATCCAAATTTATTAAGATTTTGTATAGCTTCTTGGACAATTGGAATTTGAGACTTAGTATCACAGGCTAAACGTAAATACCTACTCCATTTTACCCTGCTTAAAAGTTCAGCAATGTCCAGATTTTCAGCAATTAGTCGGGCATCTAATCCTTGATTAAAATCAATTTTAATACCTAAGTCTATAATTTTCTTTATTTGCTCTAACCCGTGATTATGAGCTAAAACATTGTTATCCAGCAATACTGCTTCTTTTTGACCGCTCCAAAACTCGGTAATATCCGCATTAGCTCTTATTGCACCTTCTTTTTTGGGAACAATACACCAATTACATTTTCGAGAACAGCCTCTTGTTAAGAACCCGTAAGATTTATCTTTAATGTTGTACAAACCATAATCGGGCATTATATGCTCAATTTCGTCAGGTAAAACATTTGGTTTTTTATAACCTGTTCCCCCAGTTATTATCTCTCCGTAGTTTGCAAGTCCAAATGTAAAATCAGGTGTGAATGTGAATACTTTACTGATATAAGTACGGTCGTAATTACCTATTGTGGCAAACTCTACTTTATGTCCTCGTTGTTTATGGTAAGCACTTATTTTCATAAGAGCTAAATTTGGGAAATTATGTCCATCAACATCTATTAATCCTATCGCCGTCATTTAATTTTTATATTTTAAATTTAGTATTTTTCAAGATTGATTTTCCTACTAATTCAACAATCTTTACAGTTACAGCATTGCCAATCATTTTATATCGTTGAGTTGCTGAAATTTCTTTTTTCGTAGCTTTAAAATTGCCGTACTTTGTCCAGTCATCAGGGAAGCCCTGTAAGCGCTCACATTCTATTTCTGTAAGTTTTCTAATATTCTTTATATAAGGAATATTGTCGTTACCCGTTCCGTAGCTATGTTCAGATAAAAAACATAAAAAATTATTTTGTTCAAAAGAATTACAGGTAATAGTTGGTGAAATATCAAACAGACCTCCCTTGTTTTTGCCGCGTGGAATTTGTACTATTAGGTTCATACCTTTGTACTCTCCCTTTGCTACGTTTGAGTTTTCTAATGAGAGTAAACATGATGCAGTTTGCACTTTGGGTAAGCTCCGTTTTGGAGCAACCATTTTAATTTCTTTCTCGATAGGAAATATTTGTCTTCTACATTTGTTTGCAATACGTCCGATAAGGTATAGCCGCTCTCTATTTTGGGGTAATACCCAGTTTGTATTAAGCAGTTGCCATTCGATTTGATAACCCCCAATGTTGGTAAACGCTTGGATGATTGCCCAAAAATCTTTGCTATTGTTTGAGGTGAACGCTCCTTTAACGTTCTCCCAAATAAAAACACTTGGTCGGAAGTGAGTAATAATGGTAATTGCCTTTTTGATAAGACTACTGCGCGCTCCAGCCAAACCCGCTCGGCTTCCGGCAAGGCTGAAATCTTGGCAAGGACTTCCGAAGGTGATAATATCAGGTCGTTTAATTCCTCGTTTGAGTACATGCTCAACTGCTCCAATGTATTCGGCTTTTGCATAATTGTATTTATAATTTGCTATTGCGTATTTATTTAACTCACTGTAATAGACTTTTTCAAACTCAAAGCCTGCATCCGTAAGTCCTTTATGGAAGCCGCCAATGCCACTAAAGAGGTCGAGTAAAATCATTTTTTTATTGTTCTTGTGCTTATTAACTTATATCATTACATCTATGCAGATATTGATAAAATCATTTATACTTATGTCATAAATAGTTTGAAAATCATCAAATGCCTGCATTAAGATTTTTTCCTTTAGCGGTGTTCGCTCTTTTCTTTTATAGTAAAAAATTATATCATCAGGGTTGAGTTCGCACTCCTCTATTACGATTTCAAATTGTTCTTTTTGTGTTAAAAATTTAAGGAGATATTTATAATCTTCATCCTCATATTGATACTCCTCTATCTTTTCTTTGTGAGCTTTAATTAATGAGTTGAATATCCCATCAAAGTCTATGTGTTTGTTTATTATTTTTTGTGTGTCCATTGTTGTTGTGTTTTTTATAAATCATGGGTTTTTAATTTCCAGTACCATATACCATCCTTTTTTTTGTATTTTTCAAAATCATCGAATGTTTTGCTTTTGGAGGTAACTGCATCACAAACTTGAGTATAGGTATATATGTTTGTGTTTTTATAGGTTCCATTTGTATTCCATTTTTCAGCGTTATCAAACCATGTTCTTAACCGTTTTTTTATACAAAAACTTTTTTCTTTTTCGTATCTCATTTTTCGGTCTCTTTTACCATGCTCGCTCCAATGTTCCCAAAACTTACGTAATTCAGCCTTATCGTTTGCCCACTCTGTATCTTTTACCTCTTCCCAAATTTCTTTTTTAAAGTCTTGTGCGCGTTGCTCAATATTTAAATTTTTAAAATCTAAATTTTTATTTTTAGGGGGAGTGGGCAAAAATTCTTTTTTGCCTATTTCTTTACTTTTTTTTACTTTACTTTCCTTTACTTTACTTTGTGGATTAATGTTTACATTAACTTCGGGTGCTTGTGGATTAATGTTTATATTAACCTTTTCCAGTAGCCAATATTGAGAATAATCAACAATTTTGCGCCTTTTTGTGGCTTCTTTGAAACGCATTTGTATGCTTTGGCTTGTTAGTACGTTTGCCGAGTTAAAAAGGTTTTCGTTAAAAAATTCCCACTTAACCAAGCGTAATACTACTGCTTCTAATAAGTCTTTGCTTATTCCTTTTACATTCTTTAGGAGCTTCATTTTTAGCATTTCTGACCACACAATGAAATATCCTTTTCGGTATATCGCACATAGCAGCCTTATTGCTATTATTTCTCCTTTTGTTCCAAATTCGCCTGAGATTGCTTCTATTTTTTCATTCTCAAAAAAGTCTACATCAAAAGAAAAATAATCTAACCCTTGTTTATTTGGTCGTGCCATTTTTTCTCTATTTCAATAATTCGGGGGAGGTAAATGTTACCTTCCCCATTTTGGTATTTTACGTTGTTAGATTGTCTTGAAAATCTGCTGTTTTAAAATCATCAGGAAGTTGTATAACCTTGCCTGTGCAATACACTTCGTTATCTTCCATTACTTTAAAGTCAAGGGCTTTTATATTTTCTTTAACGGTGTAATAGAAAGCTCCCATTTCGTACACATTATATCCGTCTAATGATAACCCTGCGTCAGCAATTCTGCCACACCACCAAATTTTTAAGCCAAGTTGTTTAGCTTCAAATTCTAATTTCTTATCAGAAATGTTTTCCAAAGTATCACCATCCCAACCATAACTATGCTCACAGTGATCAGTTAAATAACAGTCAGCACCATAGCAATACATTAGGTCATCACTTCCGCCAGTAACTATTATTATATTGTTCGCTTTCGCTATTTGTTTTGCCTCTTTCGGTATATGACGCGAGTTTTCTATTCCGTCGCAGATTTTTCGTATTTTCTTTAATGTTTTCATGTTTTTATTTTATTTTTTTAAGTTCAACAATCTCGGCACGTGTGTTGGTACGTGCAAATTTCTCTTCCATATCTTCACGATTTTGTATGTGAAAATTATTTAAAATTTGGACTAAACGAGCGGGGCGCTGTTTGTCTAAAAAATCGTTTGGTAATAAAAGAACAGCCACTCCACCGGGACGCAAAACTTCGTTTAAGAAGTCTAAAAAATCAGTTAAAGCTGCCGTTTCATAAGGCGGGTTGCTTACTACTATATCATATCGTTGCTTTAACACACCTGAATAAATGCCGTTTTTTTCTGATGGATTGGTGAAATCTTCGCAATAACTTGTTACGTTGGGTACGAAATGATATAAAGCATCTATTAAGTCGGCATCATTGTCAAAAGCTGTTATTTGAGTTAAATCTAAATTTACTAATTCTTTTGTGATTTGTCCGTACCCACAGCAAGCATCTAATACTTGAGTGTTGTTATCTTTTGTACAACCATAAACTATTTCAGCTATTAATTTTGCCGTTTTTTGGGGTGTGAAAAATTGTGAGTTTTGCACACCCGCACGCTTTTGATACTCAACAAAACAATCATAAAACCAGTTGTCGGTTAAATCTTCTTTGTAGGGTAACTCTTCATGTTGTTTTACGTAGTCTAAAACCTCAAAAGGGGTGGCAGGGTCTTGAGGTCGCCTGTTTTTGAAATAGCTGTTATTTAAAGCGTATTTCTTTGTTATTTTTTGTGTGTCCATAGTGTTATGTTTTTTATAAATTAGAGTTTATAAGGTCTCCAATTTTCACTGTATAACAAAACTTCTCAAAGTCTTTTTCAGATATGTTTTTTTTATGTCCCAGTTCCTGTAACTTTATCCCGTAGCTTTCTTTAAGATGTTCTAAAACTATAAGTATGTTTATAAGATGTTCATCTTGATCTGCTGCGGCTGTTATTGAGAAGCCTTCACCTTTGTTTTTATGGTATTGTATTCTTATTTCCCTTTTTTTTACTGTTTCTTGTAGCATTGTTAAAATTTTAGTAGTGGTTATTATAATTTGGTAAATAATTCTTATATTTTGCAAATACCCTTTTCTTTATTCTTTAGAGGTGTATATACCTGAGTGTATAGCTTTTCAAAAGGCATATCATCCAGTTTGGGGCATTGGTTATTCTTGAAAAATCCTTTATCTACGCTATTTAAAACCCAGCGTAGGAATGTTTCTGTGTCGTTTGGCAGGTCGTAATAGTCAATAACTACTTTTTTAGTACGGTCCATACGTATAATTAAATACGCTAAAGAATTTTCGGAGTAATTTTCTTCATAATAGGCAAATTTGGTACAGCCTTTTTCATTTATGGCTTTCTTTAATCCATAATCATGAAGCCAATTGCGGGTGTTTAAAAGTTTAAAGTTCTCTTTATTTATATATCTATTTCCCATTGGTGTTATTTTTTTTATAGTTATTAAATTTTTTAAAATTCTGATAATCTTTAAATAAGGGATCGTATATATTTTGCAACCTATTGTGTGCATATATTACCATAACATGTGAGGCATAGTTAAGATAATTACATAGTTCGGTTTGGGTGTAAGAGGTATGTAGGTGTGCGTAAACTAAAAAAAGGTGTTTTGCTCTTACTAAAGTTTGTTGTCTGCCCTGGTTAAAAAAGGCTTCTACCTTTAAGTTATAAAAGTCGGCAACTTTTTGTAAAAGCTCTCCTATGTAGGGATCTGAATAAATAGTATAAGGTTTGCATACCTCTTTTATAGAAATTATCCCTTTGTGCAAATCAACTTTTTGCACTATACCGGCGGTGTGGCTTGCTGTTATCATATTAGAAATGTTTATTTATTTTCTTAGCAAGCTCCGTTATTACAGCTATATTCAATCCTTTTACAATATGTATAGGCTTGAGTAATTTATGCTTCTTTGCAGGGAAGTGTATTTTTATATTACTTCGTGTTACTTTGGATTTTGTTTTTTTCATTGCTTTTAAGTTTAAAATTTAGAAAGGTAATTGTTGCGTTATACCGGTTTCGGTTTCATATTTATTGTCGGTATTATCGTAAGGGGTTCCGTTATCGTTTAAAACATCTATATTCAACTTATCATAATCAAATACCCATGCGGTTGTAATTACTTTTGCAAAGCGAAAAGGGTTTTTCCTACCCAGAAATGCGCTCGAATGTTCCAAATAGAACTCCAGCGATTTACGTGGCATTACAGACTGCCGTGTCCTCGCACACAGTTCAGCGTAGTAGTTATATATTGTATTCCATTTAAGATAGAGTATAGTTTTACATCCGTTTTGGTAGCCGCTGAAATCAAACTCTTTGGTTTCAGTGCCTCCGGCAGTTTTTATTTTTAAGTTTACCGAGACTTCCTCTCTCACACTGAAATTGTCGGGTGAGTTTATAATAGAGCGCTCAACCAGCGTCATAAAGTTACTCCAGAACTCGGACACCTCGTTGGTTTTTTGCATTATTTCAAACTGGGTTGCTATACGATTTTTAGCAAACTCAAATAATTCTTCATAACTAAATGATACATTTACGTAATCTGATAGAATTTTAAAAGTAGTTAAAATGGTGGCATAATTTTTTATCAGTCGGGTATCCGGCGAAATATCCAAAGCATTTGACAAAGCGGCTTCCGTGTCGTAAAATTCGGCTTTGTATTTTTGCTCTATAACACTGCGATATTTTAGCAATTCTTCGGTTAAATGAGTTAAACCTTCTTTCTGAATTTCTTTTAATTTATTAAAGTTGTTTTTTTCTTCTTTATTAAAAGAAGTTTTATAGTAAGGCATAAATATAAGCCTTGAGAAAAGTGCTATATCTATGGTAGGCATTTCTTGTCCGCAAAGCAATGCCATTGAATTAACTTGAGTAGTTTCGGTTTTTATACCGGCTTTTATGCTGCCGCGTAGTCTGCCGTCGCGGTTGTATATACTTTTCAGGTACTCGATTTTACGAACATCTAAAGAGTTTTTGTACTCATTGATGGCGGCAAAAGCATTGGTAAAATATTCGAGATGAGCAGCAGCCGCGTACTCTGTACCTTTGTGTATATTTAAAATATTTAGATTTTGTCCGAAAAAAGGAAGCAGGCTTTTGGCGTGTTCTGTTTTTCCAGTACCCTTTATCCCGAAGTAGTTTAATATAGGTAGGCTGCCGAGTATACTAAAGATAAAATCAGAGAACACAGCAGTCATCAGACCGGCAACGGATAGCATGGCATTGTCGCCGTAAACTTTTCTGAACAAATGCGACCAGTCTTTAAAAGATATATCGCTACCTTTACGAATAAACCTCCTTTCTGTTGTAAATACCGAGTTATCTTTTTTATATAATTCCGAAAATGCCGGTATGTAATAATTCTTATCTTTCCAACTGACTATACCGTATTCATCCGTGGGAATAAATTTATTGTCGGCAAATATTCCGTTAGCCCAAGCCCAAAAGCCCTCTTTTTGCCAACCCAAAAAATCAACCTGATAACAGTATTTTGTGGTATCATACAAGCGCTGTTTTAGCCTTAGGAAATGGTCTAAAGTTCCCCAAAAGAGAAAGTTGCCTTGAGTTTCGCAAAAAATCTTCCACTTGTTTAAGACTACCATGCTTTCAATATCTACTTCTATAATTGTAGTTTGGTTTCTGTTGTTTTTAAGGGTAAAAAGTTTCCGGGTTTCGTTTGTGCTTCTAATATGAAACAATGGACGTACTATATAATTTGATTTTTGCACATCGCCGCCATCTTTTGTTTGAAAATAAAGCGCGTTGTCTTTTTCATAAAAACCATATTTATTTTTGGACGCTAACTGGGTTTTACTTAAACCCAACGGGTTGTATGTATCTATGGTTACGGCTTTGGTATCTTTTGGTTTGTTCTCTTTTAAGTATGGAGCTATTATTTTGTTAAAATTAGAGGCAGAGATATTAAACCCGTTTTCTTTAAAAATCTTTTTAGCTAATTCTATTTTTAAAACTCTATCGGTTTGAGGCAGGTAACTGATTATTTCGGCAGTCTTTTCCACAGCTGCCTTTACGGAACTGTCGTTTCCTTTGTTTGCATATAGGTTTATGTGTGTTATGTAAAAATCAACAAATGAAGTTGCAATATATTCAGGGGGGACGCTCCCATCATCAGTACCTGCTTCAATCGAGGCGAGAACTTCTTCCTGACGTTCTCTTATTTTTTTTCAGACATCGGTTGCCGTATCTCTATTGTAATGCCTAAGGAAGTTAATGTTTTTAGTTCCCGAGTTAGTTCGGTTTCTTCTTTATCCTCAAAAAACGGGTAGCTTGTAGAATTGTTGCTGTTGAAAATAATATGCCGGCATAAATTTTTTAGAGGCATTAAAGTATTACCGGAGACGTAACCCAATGTGTTACATCGTCCTAACATATGGGCATCTGTAACAGTATCGGCATCCTGTTCAATTATGGCAACCTTCGTGTCTTTTATTGCTTCTTGGGCATACTTTAAAGCAAATAACTCTTTACTGTCATCAGCGGATTGTTTTGGTAGTTGTTCGTTTATATCAGCCTCTAACAGTTTGCGGTCTAAATTGTATTTTTTTACAAGATGATTGACATAAATATTACGTTCCTGTTTATCACTAAGCAAAGCAAGGGTTTTAGATATTTCTTTTATACCCTCGTTTATTTCTTTAGGATTTTCGGTATTACCTATTATTTGCTCAACCTGATAGAAAAAGAAATCTTTAGTGTTTTCTGAAATGTATTTTATCACCTGATCAGCCGTATGGGATTGTGCAAAACTGTCGGGGTCATTGCCCTGTGGCAGCTTTAGTATTTCTACTTTGATGTCTGCGGCTATTAATTTGTTTATACCCGACAAAGCGGCTTTCATGCCGGCAGCGTCGGCATCAAATATAAGGACTACGTTTGATGTAAAGCGTTTTATCAGGTTTACTTGGTGTTCGGTGAGTGCCGTCCCCGACGTTCCCAAAGTGTTGGTAATGCCTTTTTGGTAAAAGCTCATTACGTCAGTGTTGCCCTCTACCAGATAGGCGCAATCTGCTTTTACTATTGAGTGCTTTGCTTGATATATACCATACAGTATTTTACTTTTGTTGAAAAGCGCACTGTTTGGGCTGTTTATATATTTGGCTTGTTTGGTGTCGTTTTGTAATGCCCTTGAGTTAAACCCTACTATGTTACCCACTAAGTCGTAATAAGGAAATACTACACGGTTGCGAATGCGGTCGTACAAACCCTTATCACTTTTGCGTTGCCCTGCCAAACCAAGGTACAGTAATTGACTGCTTTGGTAGCCTCTTTTGGCTGTTAACTTTGTTAGGTGGTCCCATTTATCGGGAGCATAACCTATGCCGAAAGTGTTTAATGTTTCCGGCGTGAACTTACGTGTGTTGTGCATGTAGGCATATCCGGGTGTGCCCTCAAATTTGTAGCTGTATAGATTTGCGGCAAACTTATTTAACGCTTTCAGTGCTGTGAGTTTGCTTTGTTTTTCTCGCTCTTTGGGGTTGGAAGTTTCCGTTATTTCTATATTGTATTTTTTAGCCAAATAGCGCAAAGCTTCAGGATAAGTCATTGATTCGTGCTGCATCACGAAACTAACGGCATCGCCACCGGCACCACAGCCGAAACACTTAAAAATACCTTTGGGAGATGACACAACAAACGATGGTGTCTTTTCATTGTGAAAAGGACACAAACCCTTGTAGTTTTTCCCGCGTTTTTTTAAGCTGACAAAGTCGGAAATAACATCTTCAATTATTGCGGCTTCTTTTATTTTTTGAACTAAACCATCCGGTATCATAAGGCTTATGTGGTATAAATATGTGTTTCTCTATTTTTGTTTCTTCGTTGTTCATTGTAAAGTCGGGTAGTACACCCTCCTTAAATAGTGCAACTATTGTGGCGTGAGCGCGTTCGGTTTTTATCTCTGCTGTTGAGAAATTTGGCATTTTGTACATTAGGTGAAAATACATTAGGTCGCAATCTTCCCATGTAGGTTCGTATGCCATAGCGCTACATGTTTATTGCTTGAGTGTTGCAATTGTCGTTGACTTTTGGGCTTTCCTCTAAAAAATCATAATCGGGAGCGACTTTGCACGCATATTTGAATGCTTTATCGTACCATTTATGAAGTTCTGTTACAAGTTCTGAGCGCAATATCGCTTCTTCCGGGGTTAATCTTTCAGGGTGTGGGATAAGCTCTATCATTTTTTTTACTTGTTCTTTCATGGTTTTTAGATAAAAGAGTAAATAATTCCTGTAATTGTTAATAAACCTGTTGCTATTTTCGCTAAAGTTATAGGGTAGCACTTTGGGCAAAGATGTTTTTTGGCTATTGGCGAATAAAAAGCAGGCTCACTATTGCATTTGTTGCACTTCATTGAGGTAGGGATTTATAATGTTATTAATTTGTTTGCGTAGCTCTGTTTTTTCTTCAATGTCCTTTTCTAAATCATAGCTAAGTTCTTGCAGGGTATACACCAACGCATCTTGCAATACTTCTAATGAAGTGTCATTAAGTAAGTTTCGCGGTATCTTGTCGGGGTACAAAAAATAATTTTTAAGTGTCAGAACTGCCGGTTCAGGATTAAATGTCGGCAGTAGCCTGTCGTACAGTTTTGTTCTGTAATTATTTTTGCCCCGTGAAGGTAAGAGTTGAAAAATATCAGGATTAAAAAGTAGTGGATATTTTTTTTCCAACGCTTTTTTGTTTTCCGTTGGGAATGTGTTATTATTGCAGTGCATAAGATAAATAAGTGTTGAATTTCAACGCAAAATAAATACAGAAATTCTGAAAAAAACAAATTTTATTTCATTTTTTCTGAAATAACTTTGTAAGACATTGATAATTAAATGAAAAAATTTGATCACAGTAGATTTCTAATTGCTGTTAAGTATTTGCTTGATGGTAGTTTTGTAAAAAACAAACGAGAATTATCATCTGTTTTTAATATCTCTGCTTCTAAACTTTCAGAAATTCTGAACGAAAGAATGAATCCGGGTTTTGATTTATATGAAATACTCGTAAGTGATTTTAATATTAGTTCAGAATGGCTATTAACAGGTAATGGTAATATGCTAAAAAAAGATAGTTTAAGCAATAAAGGGAATTACTTCAATAAAAGTATAAAAAAAAATAAAAATGTAGAAATAAGTAATAATGTTTTTGAAATAGAAGATTCTAAAAATAAAGAAACAATAAAGCTACTGAACAAAGAACTCGAATTGTGTAAAAAAGAAGTAGAACTACTAAAACGAGAAAATAAATTATTACAGAAAGAAAATAATAAATAACAAATAAAACATAGAACAATGAATATCATATTAGAAAATTACGATGCTGAGAAATTTGCGCAACTGCAAAAAATAGCTCAAGAAATGGGTATGAAGTTAGCCACGGAAGAACAAATAGAAGAAGAAGACTTACAGCGACGATTGGAATTAAAAAGACAAGGCAGGTCAAGATTGGAAGATATGAAAAAGTATCAAGGCTTTATTAAAATTAACGATTTAGCAGCTGTTTTAAAATAAAAATATGCGTTACTTATTAGATACCAATATCCTCATATTTTTGATGGAAAGCAACCATAAACTGGACAGAAATGTTCAGAGCATTATAAACGACTACACCAATAAACTGTATGTTAGTGTTGTTAGCATACTTGAATTTATACATCTGTTTCAAAAAGGTAGAGTGTCAGTACACTATGAATCTTTAAAAGGCTTGTTAAATTTTCTTGAATCATTTGGATTAAAATTAAATATTTCAAAAAGAAATTAAGGTATATTGAGCCTTTAAACCCTGTTGATATTAAGAGACAATTTGACTTATCAAATGACACAAAAATTAACCATTTAAAAATAGCTGTTTAACAAAATCAAATAAAACATAGAAAAATGAATATCATATTAGAAAATTACGATGCTGAGAAATTTGCGCAACTGCAAAAAATAGCTCAAGAAATGGGCATGAAGTTAGCCACGCAGGAACAAATAGAAGAAGAGATATCCAAGAAAAGGCAACTTGAATGGAAAAAACAAGGGAAAACAAGATGGGATATAGTAAAAGAAAATCAAGGTTGTATTGTGATTAATGATTTAGAAGCAGTTTTACAATAAAAGCTATGCGATATTTATTAGATACCAACATACTTGTTTTTTTATCAGAAAATGAATCAAAGATAGAAAAGAAAGTAAAAAACATTATAGAGGATTGTTCCAATAGACTGTATGTAAGTGATATAAGTGTTATAGAGTTTATACACCTAATGCAAAAGGGACGTATTAATTCTTAAAAAAATGTTTTTAAATTTTTGGAAACTTTTGATATAAATATCAAGTACCTGCGAAAGGAACACCTGCAAGTTTACTCAAACTTAGAACTCAGCACAGTTCATAATGATCCCAATGACCGAGTAATCGTATCGCAAGCAATTTGCGAAAAAATACCATTAATCAGCTCCGACCGCAAACTTGAAATCTATACTAAAAACGGTTTGGATTTGATTTTTAATAAAATTTAATAAATTGTTAAAGATATAAGATTATGAAAAAAGTAAAAACATTAATCATTTCAATATTTGCAGGTATTTTGTTTTTGAGTTCGGGCTGTTATTACGATTTAACAAGACAAGGTTTAAATTATGTAAATTATACTGATTTAACTCAGTATGATGATTGTTTTTTTAGTTCGGGCGATTATGGGGGTGATTATGAAAGTCTTAGTTTTATAAGAGTAGGTAAGAGTGCAAAAGTTACTGAAGCTATGGAGCCCTCCCGCTTGAGTGATGTTGCGCGTACTCAGTCCGATGATGGTGGCTTTTACAAATTTAAAACTGTTAGTGGTCGAAGTTACCAAATAGAAAAACTTCATCTTTCGGACGTTATAGAGCTTTTGTATAGTGAAGCTAAAAAACAAGGAGCAAATGGAGTTATTAATGTAAAATATAATATAGAGTATTATTCGTATAAAGAACATAAAAATTTACCGGCAGTACAGACCTATTATATTTCTAGTATTTATATGACCGGGTGGGCTATCAAAACGAAATAGAAATAATACTTTTACAGGGACAGACACGGGACAATACAGGACAAAACCGAAGTATTTTAATTTATGTAAACAATTAATAATCAGAGTGTTATAAAAGTAGAGGTAGTTTTAAAAAAGTCCCGTGTCCCTCAAATATTATGAATAATCAAGAGATATATGATTTATATGTACTTCAAAGTAAGAGTGTAAGGAGAGGCTGAAACAGGCTCAAAAAAGCCTAATCAAAAACATTAATTTTCACTTACAGAAGAATGATGATTTTTAAGTAGAAAAATGACAACACTCTTTATGAGATATTGTGCTAAATAGCCGCTTCCTTACTAAAATTATCAAAACCGTGTCTCTTTACATATTTTAATTGCTCTTCGACTAATCTGTTTTTTGTCAGAAATTACATTTAGCACATAATAACCGTCAGGTAAAGAAAATGAAACAAATTTTAAGTCTATATAATTACAACCCCTATTAAGTTGCTTGTTGTTTTGGTATACTATACGACCATTAGCATCAATTAATTGTATTAATGCCGACTTTGCTTCCGTACTTTCTATTTCTATTTTCAATTGATTATTAAACGGATTAGGAAATGCACAAATTTTGTCATTGGGCTTTATATCGTTTACAGCCAAAGGCGGTGTTCCGCTGGTGTTCCAATGCATCACCCAGCCCAAAGTTGTTGTTCTGTTGTCTGATACGAATTTAAGAACAGCTTTGTTCCCGGGCACTTTTACTATGGGTAGAGTTTGATTTCCTGTTATTTCCAAAATTAAATTTTGCGATGCTCCCAAATCGTCATATATAAAAAGAGTGTCATAGTCTTTTTCTATATCAATATATTCAAAAAATAAATACAAAGTATCTGCAACAGGCGGATTTATTTTAAACAAATAATTTTCATTGTTGAAATAGTTCCCCTCCGGACCTCCCATATCCGAAAAAGTACCTTGAGGTCTTATATTGGCTTCGTTACCGAATTTTTCATCTAATAATGCCCACAATTCCGGATATTCGCCATCATACCCCAAAGCCCATATACCTATTCCCGCAATTTCTTTCATTTTAACCATGTCGTAAATTAAAGCCAGAGAGCTTGTATCGTTGTACCAACACTGATGCGGTTGTGAATTATCATTATACATATAATAACTTACAGATGAATGTTTGTCCCATTTTTTATTGTAAGTTGAATAATTTTCTCTTATTTTTTTATAAGTTTTTGCTGTTCCTTTGCCGGCAGAAGTGGCAGGAACGGTTTGTTGGTGTACTGCCCAGTCTCTACCATAATAGGGTATAGCCAAAACCAATTTTCCCGGAGGAACATTTTTATCCGATAAATACTTATTTACCGAACGTGTCAAATCTATATTTGCCCATATATCGCCATTGTTTTTGGGTGCACCCGGACCGGCATAAGTAGAACCGCTCCAATGGTATTCATAGCCCATTATTATAAATAAATCAACAAAGTCTGACATTGTTTCCACATCAAAACTATTGTTCCAATCCACAGCCGGTATCGCAATAGATAATTGGGAATTTGGGTTTGATGTTTTTAGTTTTTGAGATAGCTTTTGCATCATTAAAGTAAGATTGTCTTTTTCCGATGCCGGCACCATTTCAAAATCGATATTTACTCCATCGGCATTTCTGTATTCTACAAGACTTACAAGGCTGTCTATGAAGTAGTTAACTGCACTTTGGTTTGCAAAAAACTCATTATGTTTTTTAAAAAGCGTAGCACACAGATGAATACGACTTCCGGCTGCATGTGCCTTGTTTACAATGTTGGTTGTAAGCCAATAATGTATAGTTTTAGGTTTGCCGGTTTCGTGATTTACTTCATAAGAGAAATATGCCACGTCTGATAATAGGTTGTAATCAAAATTGTAGTAAGTAGTACCCATCCAGTAGGGATACCAACCGTATGTAATTTTGTTCAAACTTTTACTTTGCGCTTTGTATACACGACCTGAATTTGGGCTGTGGTTTTGAAAAGTATCCCATTCCGATTCAGACATAAATTTCAAGGCAGAATATTGCCTGTTTTCTTCTTCGTGTATGGAGTGTTGTTGCTGTGATTTTGTTGTTACAAAAAAGAATAAAATCACTATTGTAAGGAGATATTTGTGTTTCATAATGTAATTTTATTATAAAAAAATATAAGATTATTGCTTTTCCCCGAAGCTGAATTGTAAAAAGGAATAAAAATACAAAAAAATCTGTTATCACCTAAAATTACGGCATAATTAAATATAAAATCTATTTTCTTTTTCCGAAGCAGTTTCGATAGGCTCTTTTTTACATTTATTTTTACAAAACTAACAAAATTTTCCGTAGGAGTGTTCGCCGGACGGAGTGGTCTGTTACACTTTTAAAATACAGGGAGTATTCAAAAAAATATAGCTTATCAAGAACATATATACCAAGTGAAACAAGCTGCAATCTGCTTGGTAAATTGTGTTAAGTTAGAATAGTGTCTTGCGCTTTGTAAGTGCTTGGTAATTGATTAGTTAGTATATAGGGTTGCTTTTGTATCTGTTTGGTTATCAGTGTGTTATGTCGCTATCGTAAGGGCTTTGCTGTTTATGGTTTTTAACTTTTTTCAACAAGACATTGCTATTTTACAGGTATTAGTAAATAACCTTTTATCTCTTCATCTTCATTAGAGCTTCCATCTAATTTCTTCATAACTTTCATAAGAATATCTCTAATTCTAATAATATCTTTATCCTTTAAATGAGGAAATTTAGCATCTAATTTGTTGATAGTATTTTCTAAAATTTTAAGACCTGCATCAGTTTTTCCTTCCTCTACTTTTTTAGCCATTTCTTTTAATGATGAAGCCATCTCGCCAATGTAATAATTTTTCAATACTTCATCTACCGCTTCCAATTTATTACTTTTTTCCAAAAGTTTTTCTATTGTAATTTTTTTCTTTTTTTGTTCTGAAATAGAAAAATAATTTAATTCGACTTTTATTGGTTTAGATATTTTTCTATGAACTTTTATTTCCGATAAGATTATTTGTGTTAATCCTAAATTAATATTTTTTAATGGTATCTTCATTTTGTTGCCATCATATTGCGGCGAGTAACCATATATTTTATTTAGTTTTACCTCTTTGGGATAGGTAATTTCTATATAAACATTTTTTGCTATTGATGATAATAAACTTTCTAATTCATCTTCAAATACTTTAATTATATCTTCTTCAACATCGCCTACAAAATGATTTGCTCCTTTTCCTTTACGTGAAAGTTGTTGCAAAAGTGAAAAATCTAAACCCGACCCTACGCCTATGGTAGAAATATCAATTCCTTCTTTGTTGTACTTGTATGACTCCTTTATAATATCTTCCGGATTGGTAATCCCTTCGTTTGCCAAGCCGTCTGTCAATAGAATTACTTTATTTGTTCCTTTTGCATTGAAATTTTTTTGAGCCTCTTTATAGCCTGAAACCATTCCTTCGCATAGATTTGTTGAGCCTCCTGTGGTTATACTTTCAATTATATTTTTCAGGTTTGGTATTTCTTTTACTTTTTGAGAAGATAATATTACTTCGGCATTATTGTCATAAATAGTAACAGAAACGTAGTCTTCCGGACGAAGACCTTTTATGAAACTTAATAATGCCTTTTTAACTTTTTGCAGTTTTCCTCCGCTCATTGAACCGCTTCTGTCAATAACCAAATTAATATTCACGGGAGGCATATTGGAATAATCAATTAAATTTTTCGTTGCTATTCCTATTTGAACGATTAAGGTTTTTCTTGTTATTTGATTTGCATCTATACTCAATGCTATTTTTTGTTTACCTTTTGGCAAAGTTATATTATGAGTATGATAGTTCAAATACTCTTCTACAATTACTTGTTCGGGAGTAAATACACCGTTAGACCTATTCATACTTACCGAGGCGGATGAATATCCTTTTTGGGCATTCAAATTAAATAAACTGAATAATAGTATGGTTGTTAAAATTAGTTTTCGCATTTTATTTATATTTTAATGATTAAAAGGTTGCTTTGTAATCGGTTGGTAATCAGAGGGTTGGAGGGTTTTGTTTCGTGTTTTACAGTTAGTTGATTTACAGTACATTAGTCCTGTAATTACTTATGTGAGGGCTTTGCTGTTCGTAATTTAAAGAAGTGTTTAATGTTGTTATTCTATTTTATTTTGTATTTTAGGTAGCTCTATTGTACATAAATCTTTACAAAAAGTATAAACTGCACACCCTCTCTGACTTCCTACAAAGTTACCATTATTAATTAAAACTTCAAAAGGAATTCCAGTATTTTTTCCCTTTTATAGATTAGCTGAAATTACCTCGCAATTTCCTTTATTAACAGCTTGTTGTTTTTTAGGGAGTTGATTATTACGGAGATATGTTGTTGCTGATACATCTTTTGTAATTGTTTAATTTCTCACATTCTCAATTACTAACGTGAGGGCTTCGCTGTTCTCAATTTTTAATTCAAGCAATTGTTTTTTCATCAAAACTTAAAATTATAACTTATAGCCGGCACAATAGAAAAAAGCGCCAAACGTACAGCCTGCAACTCAAAAGAATTTTGCTCAACAGGTTCAAAATTTATCTGAAAAGCATTCTTGCGACCGTATACATTGTAAATTGAAAAATTCAAATTAGATTTCCAACGTTTCCTCGATTTAAAATGATAAGTTACCGATAAATCAGCTCTGTGATAATCAGGCATTCTGTAACCATTGCGCTCTGTGTAAAGTGCTACCGGCAAACCGTTTACGACATACAAGCCGGAGGGGAAAGTAACTGCATCGCCGGTATAGTATATCCACGAAGCAGAAAAATCCCAACGCGGCATAGGTTTGTAAATAAGCGTTACGGATAAATCGTGTCGTCTGTCGTGCCGCACCGGAAAAGGCTTACCGTCGTTTACTTCGGCAAATAAATTTTCTGTTCGCGACCAAGTATAACTAATCCAACCCGTAAATTTTCCTACTCGTTTTTTTATGTAAAACTCAGCTCCGTAGGAGTATCCGCTTCCGAAAATCAAATCAGCTTCCAAATATTGGTTCAACAAAACATTTGCACCATTGCGATAGTCAATCAAATTTTTCATGTCTTTGTAATAAAATTCTATTGAACTTTCAAACATATTATTCTTAAAATTTTTGTATAAACCTAAGGAAAACAAATCGGTAACCCCCGGTTTGACTGCTGCCGTAGCCGGATACCAAATATCCGTAGGATTAGATGCCGTACTGTTGGACAAAAGGTGCAAATATTGCGCATTTCGGGTGTAAGACATTTTTAAGGAATTACGTTTATTCAAAATGGCGGTGAAAGTAACGCGGGGTTCTAAATTATTATAATTTTTTATTACTTCATTTTTTCTGTAAATTGTTGAGTCAGCTACGTTGTAATGATTGTCAAAAGAATACACCGTGCCTTCACCTAACACTGACAATGAAGAAAAGCGCAAGCCATAAGTCAATTTGAAATTATCCGTTATATCCGCTTCATGTGATATAAAAGCTGCATTTTCCAAACCGTATTTATCTTCTATTTTTTTATCATTTATAATGTCTAAATTTTCGGTAGATATTTCTCCCGAATGAAATATATGGTATATTGACGATAACCCAAAGCGTATTTTGTGTCCGGGCATCATAAAATATTGTAAATCTTCTTTCAGACTAAAATTTTTAATACCTGAAATAATATTTGCCTTTCCATTATTCATTCCCACCGAAATAACATAATTATAATCGCTGTAAATAGCTGTGGTATTCAAAAATAGCTTTTCGCTTAAAATACTGTTCCATCGCAGCGTAGCCGTTTTGTTGCCCCAATCGATACCGAAAAAATTATTAAATTCAAACATATCACGTCCGGCGTATCCCGAAATGAATATACGATTTTTTTTGTTAATTTTCCAGTTAATTTGACCGTTTAAATCGTAGAAATAAAGTTTTGTATTACGCTGACTCTCTTCTTTTGCAAAAATTAAAAACATATCGGCATAGGTTCGTCTGCCGGATATGATAAATGATAGCTTATCTTTTATCAAAGGACTTTCCAGCGTAAGCCTTGACGATATAATACCTATACCTCCATTTGCCGCAAAACGTTTACTGTTGCCGTTTTTCATTTTTATATCAAGCACAGAAGAGGTACGTCCGCCGTATTGTGCCGGAGCTGTGCCTTTGTACAGCTTCAAATCTTTTACAGCATCTGAATTAAAAACCGAAAAAAAACCTAACAAGTGTGAGGTGTTATAAACCGGAGCTTCATTCAGGAGGACAAGATTTTCGTCGGAACTGCCGCCGCGCACGAAAAAACCGCTGTTTCCTTCGCCTGCCGTTTTTATTCCGGGCAATAGCTGTATTGTTTTCAGTAAGTCGCTTTCGCCAAATAAAACAGGTATTGTTTTGGTCTCTTGCGGGTTTATCGAAATTACCCCTGTTTCAGATTTTGTTACATTTTTGTCGGCGGCTTCGCTAAGTATTAAAACCTCATCTAACTCAGAATCCATAGGCGAAAGCTCAATATTCAAACTTATGTTTTTTTGTAAGTTCAGTTCGTGTTCTTGTGTTTTAAAACTTATAAAACTATACTTTAAATTATGAGTGCCGGCAGGTAAACTAATTGAATAAAAGCCATACATATTGCTCACGGTTTTTGTCTTACCGTTTTGGTCTGTAATATATGCTCCTATTATGTCTTCGCCTGTTTCTGCATCTTTTATGTATCCGCTTACGGTATATCTTTGGGCTGTTGCAAATTGTACAAGTAATATTAATAATAAAAAGTTAATTATTTTCATACGTTTATTTTTTAGTTGGGAGTTGGAAGAGGGGAGTTTCATAACAATAATTCGTTATTTTTTTATAAATTGCTTATAATAAGGAAATTATAGTAGTTAGCGTGTATTGTAATTGTCTGATTACCAGTGTGTTAATCCTCAATTCTCAATTCTCAACTCTCAATTTGTTTTGCCGAAATTAATAAGTTCTTCAATTTTTTCTATATTTTTTATTTTATTTCCACTAAGCTCTAAAAATAATAATTGAAAAAACAATATTCCTTATTATATTTGTGATTTGAATAATTTTTGAGTTAAAAATTAAGACTTAAGAATTTAAGATATTGATAATCAAATAGTTATAAAATGAACGCTGTCTTTATAATTTTCTGATTATCAACTATTTACAAAAACAAAAAACTATTATTTATAAAATTACCAAATAAAATTATGAGTCAAACATCAAAGCATTATAAACCTTCCGAAATAGAGCAAAAATGGTATAAATACTGGTTAGATAACAACTTATTTAAGTCGCAACCGGATTCACGCGAACCTTATACTATTGTTATACCTCCACCCAATGTTACCGGTGTGTTGCACATGGGGCATATTATGAACAATACTATTCAGGACATCTTGATAAGACGGGCGAGGATGCAAGGGAAAAATGCTTGCTGGGTGCCCGGAACCGACCATGCTTCTATTGCTACCGAAGCCAAAGTAGTAAATCGACTAAAAGAAAGAGGTATATCTAAATTTTCCATAGGGCGCGATGAATTTATGAAGCATGCCTGGGAGTGGACACACGAACATGGCGGTATTATTTTAGAACAACTTAAAAAACTTGGTGCTTCTTGCGATTGGGATCGTACAAAATTTACCCTTGATGAGGATATGTACGAAAGCGTGATAAAAGTATTTATCGATTTACACGAAAAAGGTCTGATATACAGAGGAGTACGAATGATAAATTGGGATCCCGAAGCCAAAACAGCCATATCCGACGAAGAGGTTGAATACAAAGATGAACAATCTAAATTATATTATGTAAAATATAAAATAAAAGACTCGGATGAGTATCTGACCATAGCCACCACACGTCCGGAAACAATACCCGGCGATTCGGCTGTGTGTGTACATCCCGACGACGAAAGATATAAACACCTTCACGGCAAAACCGTAATTATACCTTTGGTAAACAGAGAAGTACCTATAATTGTAGATGACTATATAGATATAGAATTTGGTACGGGTGCATTAAAAGTAACACCGGCACATGACGAAAACGACTACATGTTAGGTATAAAATATAATTTAGAGGTATATGATATTTTCAACGACGACGGCACTATGAGTGAAGCGGCACAAGTCTTTGTAGGTGAAGACCGCTTTGAAGCACGTAAAAATATTGTGCCTGCTTTACAAGAAAAAGGATACCTTGTAAAAATAGAAGATTACACAAATAGAGTAGGGTATTCACAACGCACACATGTTCCGGTAGAGCCAAAATTATCTATGCAGTGGTTTTTGAAGATGCAAGACTTAGTGAAACCGGCTATAAAAGCTGTACAAGAAGACGACGTAGTGTTTTCGCCTAAGCGTTTTAAAAATACATACAAATATTGGACTGAAAACATACGCGATTGGAATATCTCACGACAACTGTGGTGGGGACATCGCATACCGGCTTACTATATCGACAATACCAACGAATTTGTTGTTGCCGAAAATATTGAAAAGGCATTAGAAAAAGCAAAAAGCAAAACAGGCAATAACAATTTAACAATCGATAATTTAAAACAAGACGAAGACGTATTAGATACATGGTTCTCTTCGTGGTTGTGGCCAATAAGTGTATTTGACGGTATACGAAATCCAAACAACGAAGACATAAAATATTACTATCCCACAAATGTATTGGTAACCGGACACGATATTATATTTTTCTGGGTTGCACGCATGATTTTTTCTGCTTTTGAATATAGAAACGAAAAACCCTTTAAAGATGTTTACTTTACAGGAATGGTTCGTGATGACAAAGGGCGCAAAATGTCAAAACAATTAGGCAATTCTCCCGACCCGCTCGACATGATAGCAAAATACGGCGCTGACGGTGTGCGAGTGGGAATGATGCTTTGCTCGGTTGCAGGCGGCGACCTTTTGTATGATGATAATTTACCCGAACAAGGACGCAATTTCAGTAATAAAGTATGGAATGCTTTTAGACTGCTACAATCTTGGCAAACAGACAGTTCTGCCGAACAGCCCGAACATTCTGTAAGAGCCATAGAATGGTTTGATAATCGATTAAATAAAGAGTTAGCATCAATTGAAAAAGCATTTGATGAGTACAGAATATCCGAAGCATTGATGCTGACGTATCGTTTGTTTAAAGACGATTTTTCAGCTTGGTTCTTAGAAATTTTAAAGCCTGATTACGGCAAAGGTATCGACGAAAAAAGTTATGCCGCAGCTCAAAATTATTTAGAGAAAATGTTACAACTTCTGCATCCTTTCATGCCTTTCATAACCGAAGAAATTTGGCATACGCTACGCAACAGAAAAGCAGGGGAAAGCATTATGAATAGTGCAATACCTCAATCTGCATCTTTCGATGAAAAAATTACCGATACTTTTAAAAGAGCCGCCGATTTAATTTCTGAACTTCGTAAAATAAGGAATGAAAAAGGTATTCCTATGAAGAAGTCCTTAAAATTGTTCAGAAAAGTTTATGCAGAGGCAGCTGATAATTATTTTGATACTGTGGTAAAACGTTTAGGCGCAATTTCTGAAATAGAAGACGCCAAAGAGGCTTTAAGTTCGGCAGTTCAAATAATAATAAAGAAACAGGAATACTACTTGCCTTTGGGCGATTTGGTTGATGTGCAAGAAGAATTGGAGAAATTGACCAAAGAACTCAATTATCACAAAGGTTTTTTGCAAAGTGTAATGAAAAAACTTACCAACGAAAGGTTTACTGCAAATGCCCCTCAACAGGTAGTAGCTAAAGAACGTGAAAAACAAGCCGATGCTGAGGCTAAAATTGCGGCTTTAGAAAAACAGATTGCTTCTTTGAAATAAATTTTATTAGTAAGGGAGCTTGCTCCCTTGTTGTTTGTTGGTTGCTTTTTGTTTGTAAGTTGAGGTACTGTCTTTTTCATAATTTTAAGAAATTAATAGCTGAATTTGTAAAAAAGGATTAGAATGAATTATTTATTAAAATTAAATGAACGAGTTGAAATTGCTGTTGAATTGGGCGAAAGCTATTACCGCGAATTTAAAAGTGGTTTTTGGGGACCTCCGAATAATAAAAAACCAAGAGACTTTAAAGACATTTGTTACAATGTAGCAAAAGAATTAGTGGCTTTTGCAAATGCTGATGGAGGAGAACTTTTTATAGGGATAGAGGACAACAATATTGTAACGGGACTTCCGCACTCAGACGAAAAAATTCAAGCAATCCTTGATGCTTCAAAAAATTACATACTTAAAGAGACACCTTTGCCAATAAAACGGAAGAATATTATAGACTACAATGGCAAAAAAGTAGTGTATTTTTCGGTTGATAAAGGAAGTAAATTTATTCATCAAACAAGCAAAGGAGAATGCTTTAAAAGAGAAGATAGAGAGTCGGTGCCTACATCTGCTGATACCATTAGATTTGTTCGAGATGAAGCCAATTCCAGAGAATATGACAGAAAATTTGAAGACCTTGCCACAATTGCCGATTTAGACATATCTTTAGTTAAGACTATTGGTCAAGAATCAACTAAGATTAAAGATATATCAGCAGAAAAATTTTTGCAATATGTTGAACTTGCTGAATTTGATGGCGATAGATTGAGACTGCGTAAAGCAGCACTATTGTTATTTGCAAAAAATCCCAATAAATGGCATCCACGTTCAAGAGTAAGAGTTCTACGAGTAAATGGTATAGAGGAAAAGCCTGCACCGGATTATAATGTAACAGAAGTAGCAGACATATCCGGCAATATTTTTGAATTAGCAGAAAAGGGTTGGGATGCACTTAGACCCGCTTTGAGTGAAACGCGATATTCTAAAGATGGACTTTTTAAAACACAAGTTATATACCCTGAACCTGCCTGTCGGGAGGCTTTAATAAATGCAATAACGCACAGAGATTATAGCTTAGAAGGACGTGGAATTGAAATAAGAATATTTGACAATAGATTAGAAATTCTTAGTCCGGGAAAACTGCTGTCAAAGTTAACCATTGAAGATTTAAAAGAACTTAAAGGGGCTCATGAAACCAGGAATACATACGTAGCCAGGGTTCTAAGAGAGTATGGTTATATTAGAGAATTAGGTGAAGGAATGCGAAGAATGTTTGAGTTAATGCAATCAAATGAACTTGTTGAGCCACAAATAGAATCACCTAATAAATCATTTATCGTTACACTTTTTTATAAGTTTATATACTCAAAAGAAGAAAAATTATGGTTAGATGATTTTACTTCTTTAAATCTTACACGAGAGCAAAAGACTGTTATAAAATTAGGAATAAATGGTAGGCTAGTCTCACCAAAAGAAATTTTTGAGAATGTTGGAATAGTTGATACAGAGGAATATAGGTTGCTTGTGGAAAGCCTTGATGAACTCGGAATACTTAAAAGAGAAATTTCAAGTTCTCAAGCACAAACTCAAGCAAAAAAGAATAAAGTATCTAAAAAAAGTATCGGTAGGTATAAAATAGTGAAGCCAAATTCTGCAAGCTATGAAATGCAAAGCAAAGCATTAAATGATGATTCTGACTATGCCAAAGTATTTGTTGGAAATGTAGATTGGTTTGCTAATGAAAATGATATTGCAAATGCACTATCAAAGTTTGGTGATATAGCCGAAGTCGTAATTCCGAAAAATAGGTTCACGGGAAAATCTCGTGGTTTTGCTTTTATTGAATTTGAAAGAAAGGAAGCTGCAAACAAAGCCCTGGAAAATAAAGAACCTATCCATATTAAAGGTCGAAAGGTATGTATTCAAGATTTTCGAAGATAAAAATGTCGGTAGGTAATGGGGTAAGTGTATATGCTGTGGCGGTTTTGAAATATGCCCCTTAAAAATGTGCTATGCCGTTAGCCATGTTTGTTAGGTTTTGACACTCTTCTACAAAGAGTGAAATCTCTTATTTCCTATTTTGAAGTGCAAATAATCCAATACACCAAAGACCTGACCGATATTTAAATCGGGCAGGTCGTTAGGTATAAATTGTTGCGTTTATAACCCTCTCACAACAAAATTGTAAATATTAGTCTGAATTATCGTGCAGAAAAGAATTATTTTCTCTAAAACGAGGTTCGCCGTTTTCATCTTTCCCTAGAATAGTTCCTGAAGGTTCGTCTTTACTTCGCTCGAAATTTATTATGCTATTCGATGATTTTTTGCGTTCGTATGCCGTAACCTCTTCTAATATTGCAATATTTTTTTTGTAGTTTTGAAGCAAATTATCAGTATTGGATGTTTTTTTAACCTCTGTTTGAACTGTTTGCTCTTCTACATTTATATTTGTGAAGTTATCTATGGAATCTTGTTCTAAAAAAGGCTCTTCCGATAAATCAGTTGTAACTTCTTCCTCAGGTTCAGTATGAATCTTTTTATTATCTTCGTCTGTTTCGTCGTCGAAAATAATTACAGGACTTTTAAAATCGGTGTCTTCGGCAGGTTCTTCTATATGTTTTACATCTGTTACGAATTCTTCGGGCATGCTTGCGTAAATTGAAGGAATATCACGTTCGCCAAATCCCGTTGCAATTATGGTAACAGAAATGCTGTCGCCCAGCGACTTATCTTCAGAATGACCAAATATTAGGTCGGCTGCATTGCCTGCGGCATCTTGTACTCTTTCGTTAATTGTTGAAATTTCGCCCATAGTTGCCGGATGCGATGACGAATAAGTAATATTGATTAACAAATTTTTAGCTCCGTTTATATCGGTGCTGTCTAACAAGGGAGATTCAAGTGCTAAGTCTACCGCTTTTGCTGCGCGGTTTTCACCTTGTGCTTTTCCTGAACCCATAAGTGCTATACCGCTTTTTTTCATTACTGTTTCTACATCGGCAAAGTCTACATTTATTTTTCCTTCTACGGTTATAATTTCAGCAATACCTTTAGCTGCAACGGTTAATACATTGTCGGCGTGTTTAAAAGCATCATCGGCGGGTAGGTCGCCATATATCTCTTCTATTTTCGTGTTATTAACTACGAGCAATGCGTCTACATAATTGTTCATTTCACGTATGCCTTCTACGGCTTGCTTTATGCGTCTTTCACCTTCATACTTAAATGGAATGGTAACAATACCTACTGTTAGCTTCCCTAATTCCTTTGCAACACTTGCTATAACCGGAGCGGCACCGGTACCCGTACCGCCACCCATTCCGGCTGTTATGAATATCATTTTGGTGCTGTCTTCAAGATGTTCTCTTATGACTTCAATACTTTCATTTGCGGCTTCTCTACCTCGGTCAGGTATACTACCTGCACCCAGCCCTTCGGTAAGAGTGGGTCCCAGTTGAATTTTAGTTTCAATATCACTTCCGTCAAGGGCTTGTTTGTCTGTATTGCATATAATAAAATCTACACCTACTATTCCGTGCTTAGACATATTTTTTACAGCATTACTTCCTCCTCCGCCAACTCCGATAACTTTTATAATTGCCGGTGTCTTTTTCTGTATATCGAATGGTAATAATTCTTCGTTCATAATAATATTTTTTAATTATTTAACTTTGTGTCTTTTTCTACGAAAAAATCTAAAATATTGGTTGTTAATCTATCCCAAAATTTCGTATTCCCTTTTTTCATACTCTCTTCTTGTATTTTCATAGTCTCGTCTATTATTGCTTCCTCGTCTTTGGTTTGTACTATTTCCTCTATGGCTTTTAGTTTGCTCAAATTTTCAAAACCAAGCATTAAAAGTCCTATTACGGTAGAGTACATAGGTTTATTAATTTCATTTTCATTAGGAAGCAGAAATTGTCCGGGTGAAGCAATTTTAACGTCTTGTTTAAATACATAACTTGCCAATACTTTAAGGTCTTTCAGCATTGCGCCACCGCCTGTGAGTACTATGCCTGCGCCTAATTTATCTTGTACTTCGGATTTTTTTAATTCAAAATTCACTATTTCCAGTATTTCTTGCATTCGAGCTTGAATAATTCCGGCGATAAGATATTGTGAAATTTTTGAGGGTTTACGTCCGTTAATTCCGGGTATAGCAATATTGGCAGATTTCTTTTGAGAACCTGCAATAGCCGAGCCGTATTTTACTTTGAGTAATTCGGCATGTTTTCTCAATAATTTTGCTTCTTTTACAATATCAGAGGTTACAATATTACCTCCCAGTGATATTACAGAGGTATATTTTAGCATATTATCGTGATAAACAGCTAAATCTGTAGTACCTCCACCTATGTCTATGAGTGCAACTCCTGCTTCTCGTTCTTCGTCAGTAAGCACTGCCTCCGACGATGCTAAGGGTTCAAGGAAAAGGTCTATTATTTTAATATTTAATTTCTCAAAGCATTTTTCAATATTGTTTATTGACTCTGATTCGCCTTCAATTACATTGTAATATCCGGTAACTTCTTTTGCAACCATTCCTACCGGCGAATTTACCTCGTAGCCATCATTTATTTTATAGCGTTGAGGAATTATGCTTATAATTTCGTGTCCGGGTTCTAATTGAAGGTCGTTCAATTCATTTCGTAAATCATTCAAGGTGGTGGCATCTATAATTTTAGGCTCGCCCTTGAATATACGTTTGTTTGTTTCGCGTCTGAAATTGATATGTTGCCCTGCAATGCCCACGAAAACAGAAGAGAATTTAATTCCCGATTGGTTTTCGGCTTTTTTTATTGCTTTGCTTATCATTTCGGAAGTTCTGATGATATTTAATACCACTCCGCGTTTAACGGTGTTATACGGAGTGTCTTCTTGACCCATACCGAGAATGTGGATTTTTCCGGCAGCGTCCATTTTACCGACTAACGCAACAATCTTTGTGGTGCCAATATCAACTACTGTTATTATATCACGATTTTTACTAATACCGTGAATAACTTTTTCGTTATTTAAATCAATCATATTTGTTAAAATTTGAGGGTTATTTTATATGTTCTTTTTTTAATTTTTAGTTGCTACAATTTGTTTATCAAACCTAAGGTCTAATCGTTTATATTTATTCCAACCTACATTTCCCATTACATTGAAATAAAAATATTTTAAACGATACAATTTTTCTTTATAATTATTAAACGTTCCTAAACACACATCATGATTGCCCACTCGTGGTATCATTATTATATTTTCGGTACTGTCTAAATATATTTGTTGTATTTGAGACGAAAAAAAATCGTCATTTTGTATATATTTTGTCAATTCAAATATATTTTTTAGATATTTTATTGAATCAAGTACTATGTTTTTTTCTATTATCGAATCAGGTAATACAAAATCTCCGCTTATGACCGGTACTCTTGCGGGCGTTTTTTTGTATAATGGCATAAAAATACCTTCCCTGTCAATGTATAAACTATTTCCGTTTTTTGCATATAGTCTGCACAATGGTTGACGTTCGTCTATTTCTACATGAAGTTTGCCTTTTCTTGTTTTGTATACATTAACTTTTTTTATTTGAGGAAAAGAATCAAGCGCTGCTTCGAGCTGTCCGGTATTTATTTCCGAAAGGCGTAACTCTTCTGTTTTTCCTATTTTTTTGTTTATAAAGTCATTTATCATATCAGCGCTAAGGTATTTGCCCTTTTCCGACTCGTTGAAACTGATAACTATTTCATTGCAAAGTTCCGACTTACTAATAAAGCGACTTGCAATAATACCAAAAAGTATTATTCCGGCTACAATGAAAAATAGTTTTATGTTTTTTTTCAGTCTCATAATTTTTCTATTTTAGCTCTTCCTTTTTTAATAAAATTTCTTCTAAAGGTTTTACCATATCACAAATATTGCCTGCTCCTATCAAAAGTAGAACTTCCGTTTTATGACTTGTGAAAAAATCTGTTAATTCATCTTTTTTTATCAAATATTTATTTTCGTGAGAAATTTTCTTTAAAATAATTTCCGAACACACTCCTTTTATAGGTTTTTCGCGTGCGGGATAAATCGGTGTAAGTATCACTTCGTCTAATTTGCTGAGTTCGTGGGCAAAATCGCTTGCAAAATCGCGAGTTCGCGAGTACAGATGCGGTTGGAAAATGCCTGTAAGTTTTTTTTGCGGATACAACTCTTTCACCGAGCTTATAAGCGCTTTTAGTTCCTTAGGGTGATGAGCATAATCGTTTATAAAAACCAGATTATTTTTATTTATCACATATTCAAAGCGTCTTTGTGTACCTTGCCAACTTGCCAGCGCCTCGCGCACTACTGCTTCCGAAGCCCCGTTGAGTAAGGCTGCCGCCGATGCCGCTACTGCATTCTCAACATTTATTTTGCCCGGAATATTCAATTTTATATCTAATATTTTTCCGCTTGGATACACTAAGTCAAAACGTGTATATGCTGTGTTTAATTTTATATTTTCGGCATAAAAATCGGCTTTTTCGCTTAAAGAATAGGTGTATTTTTCTTTTGGCTCGCGCAGAAGCTGCAACTGAACTGATTTTTTAATAATTAACCTACCGTTGGGCGATAATTTATCAACAAATTGTGCAAATGTATCTGTTATATCTTTCTTGTTTTCGTATATGTCGAGGTGGTCGGCATCAATAGAGCCAACAACGGTGGTATTAGGGCTTAGATGCAAGAACGAACGGTCAAATTCATCGGCTTCAACTACTGCTAAGTCTATTTCGCGAGAATTATCGGGTAGCATGAAATTGGAGTTGAGGTTTTTAGAAATTCCTCCCAGAAAAGCCGTTGTTTTCACCTTAGTATGTTTCATAATCCATGAAATCATTACCGATATGGAGGTTTTCCCGTGCGAACCGGCAACTGCAATTGTTGGTATATCTTGCGTAATAAATCCAAGTACTTTAGCTCGTTTGTATAGCTTATATTTATTTTCTTTAAAATATCTGAAAAGTGTGTTATCTTTCTGAATTGCAGGTGTATATACCACCAATATTTGTTCTTTTGTAAAGTTTTTAAACAATGTTGGAATATCATTGGGAGTGCATATATAGCTTACTTCTATATTCTCACGGCTCAGCTGTTTGGTTAGCGGAGTGGGAGTGCGGTCGTAACCTGCCACCAATAGCCCTTTGTAACGAAAATAACGAGCCAGAGCGCTCATTCCTATGCCGCCTATGCCTATAAAATATACTCCTTTTATGTTTTTAATATCAATCATTGTTTTTTTTGCACAATTTAAGGTTTAATTTTTTTCAGGTATTAATTTTATTAATTCATCAACAATGTTCTCTGCCGAATTGTGTACGGCGTATTTGTATATATTTTCTGAAAGTTTTTTCAGAGCTTCTTCATCGGTTATATATTTAATTGCTTCGGGGATTAATTTTGTTTTTGTTTCTACATCTTTTACCAATATGGCAGCTTGGGCTTTTACCAGCACGTTAGCATTTTTACTTTGGTGGTCTTCGGCGACATGGGGCGATGGAACTAATATTGCAGGTTTTTTCAGCAAGCAAAGTTCCGAAACAGTACCTGCGCCGGCTCGCGAAATCACTAAGTCGGCAGCTCTGTATACCAAAGCCATATCTTCTATAAATGCCGTGGCTCGTATTTTACTGTCGTCGTATTTATCGGCAAGCGGTTTAAATTCATCGAAATAATAAGCCCCCGTTTGCCATATAATTTGTATATCGGCTTCGTGTAGCATATTCAAATTTTCGGCTATGCCGGCATTTATGCTTGCCGCACCTCCGCTTCCGCCTAAACTTAATATAAGTTTTTTGTCGGGTGCAAAGCCTAATTTCTTTTTTGCTTCTTCCGGACTAAGAGTGTTTTGTAATAAATTTTCGCGTACGGGGTTGCCCGTCATTACAATTTTTTCTTTTGGGAAAAAACGTTCTGTTCCCGGATATGCTACACATATTGTTCGCGCATATTTTGCCAGTAGTTTATTTGTTACACCCGGAAAAGAGTTTTGTTCCTGAATTAACAAAGGCACTTTTTGTTTGGCAGCGGCATATCCCAAAGGACCTGCTGCGTATCCGCCAACGCCCACAACTGCATCCGGACGTATTTTTTTTACTATTTTTCGAGCTTTAAAAAGGCTGCTGAGTAATTTGAACGGAAAAGCCAAGTTTTTAATGGTAACACGTCTTGCAAATCCTCTAATAGGTAATAAAAAAATATCATATCCTGCGGCAGGTACTTTTTTCTCTTCTATTTTGCCTTTTGCTCCCACAAAAACAATTTTCGTATCGGGCAAACGTTTCCTTAATGCCTCAGCTATTGCCAAAGCAGGGAACAGATGCCCACCTGTGCCACCACCGCAAAATATTATATGTCTTTGTTCTTTGTTCATTTTTTCTTTGTTTTGTTTTCGTGGTTTAATCTGCTTATACTGAGTAATATACCTACCGAAATACAGGACGATAACAATGCCGAACCTCCTCGACTTATAAATGGTAGAGATTGTCCGGTTGTTGGGAATATGCCTACTGCAACTCCTATATTTAACATTGCTTGACTTATTATTAAAAAAGTAAGTCCAAGTGCCATAATAGCAGGGAAAACGCTTTTGGCTTCTTTAGCTATCATTATTCCCTTATAAAAAAATATGAGATAAGTGATTATTATTAGTATGCCTGTAAATATTCCCCCTATTCCTACTATATACGAGAAAATAAAGTCGGAATTTGCTTCAGCGAGGTAGAACCTTAACGGACTATCTCCCGACCAATTTCCCAGTATGCCGCCGTCGGAAATGGTGCTTTTAGATAAGCAAGTTTGCATGCTTCCTGCCGTAAGCGTATCGCATGAAAAACTTTCTATCCAACCGGAAATTCGGTTGCCCCATGTCCCTACTCGGTAGGGTAAGTGAAATACTTCTGCCACAGCGAGATAGAACAATGGGGCTGCCAAAACAAGCAATAAAGGTTTATAAATAAGTTTTAAATTAACTCCGGCTACAAAAATCATGAGTAGTATGGTAATCAAAAGGATTATTGTAGTTGAAAGTCCTTGCGATATTGTTAGTCCTGCCATTAGAGCGAGCGCTATCAGTACTTGTTTTACATTTTTTACTCTTGATTTTTCTGAATTATAGTCGCGCGCCAAAAGATAGGCTGCAAAAATAACCATCCCTACTTTTGCGAAAGCTGCCGGCTGAATGGAAACATTTAAAAGCGGTAAGCCTAAATCGCGTCTGGAGTCATTAACGGTATCGGTTGTAAATAAGGTTATTAGTAACAAAAACATCATTGCTACATATATGAATGAAGCACTTTTGTTTAAAAAACTTACTGATACTTTTGTTGCTATGAAGAACATAATGTAAATTGATGCTACCGAGAACAAAAAACGTTTTATCAGGGGCAAACCGTAGTTTCCGCCAAGGTTATGAAACACCTCTTGACCGGAAGCACTATACATGAAAGGGGTTGTAACGGTTATAATAACTACAACCAATACAAATAATACTCTGTCGCCTACTATTGCCTTACCGGTAAATTTCATGTTTAATTTTATAATATATTAAAAATGTTTGTAAGTGTTTGATAATCAGGCTGTTGTTTTAATTTTAAAACTCAGGTAACTTTTTGATTATCAGTGTTTTACATTTGTTTTTGTGTCGTTTTTTTATTTATAAATATTTTAGATTTTACTTAAGTTTATAAAGTTTGTAATTAAAAAATTATTACATAATTCAAGTTAATTTACAGCTGACGTACAGCTTCTTTGTACTGCTCACCTCTGTCTTCATAGTTAATAAATCTGTCTTGGCTTGCACATGCCGGCGACAGCAATACGGTGTCTCCTTCTTCGGCAAGTTCAAAAGCTGTTTTCACTGCTTTTTTCATATTATCTGCTTCATATATTTCTGTTATTCCCACAAAAGCGTCTATAATTTTTTGGTTGTCTTTTCCTATACAAACCAATGCTCTTACTTTTGTTCTTACTAAATCTTTAATTATGTTGTAATCATTTCCTTTATCAATTCCGCCTATTATTAGCACTATGTTGTCGTGTATGCTTTGCAGGGCATACCATGTAGAGTTTATGTTGGTAGCTTTGGAGTCGTTTACAAATTTTACTCCTCCCACGCTGATGTATTTTTCAAGTCTGTGGGGTGCATTTTTGAAATCACTCATTGCTTTTCGCAATGTTTCACTTCGCACTTCATTTAGTCTGGCTACTATGCCGGCTGCCATACTGTTGTATATGTTGTGATTACCTGTGAGTGATATACCGTCTATGTCTGTTTCAAAGTTGTTGTCGTTCATGTTTATTGTTATTTTGTTGTTTTTTTTAAAAGCTCCGTAAGGAATTGTTTTTTGTATTGAAAAAGGTATTAGAGTAGCCTTTATTTTTCGTTTTGTTATTTCTTTTTTTAGAATAGGGTCGTCTTCACAATAAATTATAAAATCATTTTCCTTTGAGTTTTGTATCAATTTGAATTTTGCATCAATATATTTTTGCATATCATTTTGATAGCGGTCTAAATGGTCGGGGGTTATATTCAATAATATTGCGATGTGTGTTTTAAATGTTTCTATTTGGTCTAATTGAAAACTGCTGATTTCCAGAACGTAATAGTCGTAATTGTTCTCGGCAACTTGTCGGGCAAAGCTTTCGCCTATATTGCCTGCCAAGCCTACATTTAATCCTGCTTTTTTCAATATGTGGTATGTAAGCAAGGTAGTGGTGGTTTTGCCGTTGCTGCCTGTAATGCCTATGATTTCGGCATTGCAGTTGCGTGCCGCAAATTCTATTTCGGATATTATCGGAATGTGTTTGTCTAATGCTTTTTGAACAATAGGTGCATCGTTGGGAATACCCGGACTTTTTATAATAATTTCAGCCGTAAGAATTTCTTTTTCAGTATGTTGTTTTTCTTCAAACCTTATATTTTTTTGTAAGAAGAGCGTACGGCTTTCATTGGGAATTGCGGAAAAATCGGATACAAAAGGGGTATAGCCGAGCTTTTGCGCCAATAATGCTGCTCCTCTGCCGCTTTCGCCTGCTCCTAATATGACTGCTTTTCCCAACATTATCTTATTTTTAGTGTTATTATAGTTAGTAATGCCAACAGAATACCTACAATCCAAAATCTAATAACTATTTTCGTTTCCGGTATTCCTTTCTTTTGGTAATGGTGGTGCAGGGGCGACATTAAAAATACTCGCCTGCCTGTACCTGTAACTTTTTTTGTTATTTTAAACCATATTACTTGTATTATTACCGAAAGACTTTCTATGAAAAATATTCCTGCCAAAACGGGAATTAGTAATTCTTTTCTTAAAATTATTGCAAAAACGGCAACTATACCGCCTATTGTCAAACTGCCTGTATCGCCCATGAATATTTGCGCGGGATATGAGTTGTACCATAAAAATCCTACCATTGCGCCTATGAATGCGCCTGCAAATACTACCAACTCGCCTATGTGTGGTATATACATTATGTTTAGATAGTCGGCAAAAATTATATTTCCCGACAGGTAGGCAAAAATTGCTAAAGTTGAGCCTATAATGGCGGAACTGCCTGCGGCAAGCCCGTCTAAGCCGTCGGTTAGATTTGCGCCGTTTGATACTGCTGTTATTATTATCACAGTAACGATTATGAATACTATCCATGCCCATTTTTCAACATTTTCCGACATAAATCCCACTAACCATTCGTAGTTAAATTCATTGTCTTTGATGAAAGGTATGGTGGTTTTCAGCGGTTTTTCGTATGTTGAGGGAAATTCGCTTTTTTCAATACCACTTACGTTGAGGACTGAGGCATCGGGGTTTTCTATAATTTGGACATTGTCGTTCAGGTACAGAGTAAGTCCTATTATAATTCCTAAAATTACTTGTCCGTATATTTTAACCTTGCCGGATAATCCGCTTTTTCGTTTTTTGAATGTTTTGATATAATCATCGGCAAAGCCTACTGCTCCGAGCCAGATTGTAGTAATTAGCATTAATATAATGTAAACATTTTCTAAACGAGCTACGAGCAAAACCGGAATTAGTATGCCTGCTATTATAATTATACCACCCATTGTGGGAGTGCCTTCTTTTTGGTTTTGTCCTTCCAGACCTAAATCTCGTACAAGTTCGCCTACTTGTTTGCGCTTCAGATATGCAATAATTCGCTTTCCCCAGACCATTGAAACGATAAGAGAAAGCACAGCTGCCAATGCAGCCCTGAAAGATAGGAACTCAAATAATCCCGCTCCGGGTACATTTAATTTACTTAAATATTGAAAAAGATAATATAACATTAGTTAATTTCTTTTAAGTTCAGGTAACCTCTAAAAATTTTAAAGTAACACAGAGTTAAGTGTTTCTATAGGTTATCTTCATTAATAATTCGCTTACTGTTTCTTTGTCATCAAATTTATTGCGTATTCCTTTAATTTCTTGATATGTTTCGTGTCCTTTGCCTGCTATTAATATTATGTCTTTTTTTTGCGAAAGCATAACAGCTGTTTTTATGGCATTTAATCTGTCGGTTATGTTCAGTACGTTGGTTGTGCCTTGTTTGTTAAGTCCTTTTTCCATATCTCGGATTATGGCTTCGGGGTTTTCGTCTCGCGGATTGTCGGATGTTAAAATAACAATGTCGCTGTATTTCTGAACTATGGAAGCCATAACCGGACGTTTCTCTTTATCGCGGTTTCCGCCTGCTCCTACTACTGTGATAATGCGTTGTTTTGCATTTCGTACGGCATGTATTGTTTCGAGTACATTTTTAAGAGCATCGGGACTGTGTGCATAATCTACAATTGCAGTTCGGTCGGCTGCATTTATTGTTTCCATACGTCCTTGTACGGGGGTAAACGCACTGATTACAGGTAATATTTGTTCTGTCTCTTCACCTAATAGTTTTGCAACTCCATATACGGCAGCTATATTTGAGGCGTTGAACTTGCCGGATAAAAGTGTCCAAAGTTCTTGATTTTCAAGCTCTAATTGCATGCCTTCAAAGTTACTTTCAATTATTTTTACTCTAAAATCAGCCGGATTGCTTATTGCGTAGCTGTGTTGTTTTGCTTTGCAGTTTTGCAGCATTACTTTTGAGTTTTTATCGTCGGTGTTTACCAATGCAAAAGCTTGAGACGGAAGTAAATCAAATAATTTTTTCTTTGCGTATATATAATTTTTAAAAGTTTTGTGATAATCTAAATGGTCGTGAGTAATATTTGTAAATACTGCCCCTGCAAAATGTATTCCTGCCACTCGTTTTTGTTCCAAAGCATGTGAGCTTACTTCGGCAAAGCAATATTCGCAGCCTTTGTTTACCATTTGTTGCAACAATTGATTGAATGACAAAGCATCGGGGGTTGTATGGTTGGTGGGCGATTTTTCGCCGGCTATATAATTGGCTACTGTTGATATGAGACCGGATTTTTTCCCAAGTTTGTTAAATAGTTGATATAATAATGTGGCAATGGTTGTTTTTCCATTGGTGCCGGTAACTCCTATCAATTGTAGCTTTTCCGAAGGTCTTTTATAATAATTTGCAGCCATTATTCCCATAGCTTCCGCCGAATTTTCTACCTGTATACAGCTTGCTGTTTCTGAATTAAAGTTTTTTTCTGTAACTATTGCACAGGCACCTGCGTTTATGGCATTTTGAATAAATTTATGTCCGTCGGCATTTTCGCCTTTAAGCGCAAAAAATACCGCTCCTTTTGATACTTTTCGAGAATCAAAAGTTAGTGCGGATACAGGTTTATCAGTTGAGCCTGAAATTTGCTTAACTGTTACACCTTCTAATATGTCTTTCAAAATTGTCATATACCTGTTTATCTTAGAGTTAGTTTTACAGTCATGTTTTTTCCAATTGGAGTTCCGGGCGCAATGGATTGTTCTCTTACGCTTCCAAAGCCCGAAAGCTCAACATTTAGTCCGAAAGATTCAAGTAAAAATACGGCATCTTTTGCACTGAAATCAAGCACCGAAGGAACTTTGTTTTTTGATGCGTTAAGTCCCTTATATTTAACCATATACTGGTCTTTTTGCGTTCTTATCCAATTACCTTTATAATTTTTGTTTACCGAAAAAGCAATTCCTAAATCAAGTAATACTTTGTCTATATCGTGGCGATTTCCGCTTTTGCTGTAAGGAGCATCTATGTAATCTACTTTAGGTAGCTTTTCAATATTTCCGAATTGAGCATCGTGGTCGAAAATATAATCAGCCACTTTTCTGAATACAGGTGCTGCTGCCACTCCGCCGGAATATTGTTCGCCTTGTAAGCCGTAGAGTACTACTATCATAGAATATTTGGGTTTTTCCGCAGGGAAATATCCTACGAAAGATGAACGATATATTTTTTCAAATTTTAATTTTTGTTGCGAATACGTTCTTGCCGTACCTGTTTTTCCTGCTATCTTGTACCGTGAGCTTTTTATTCTGTGTGCTGTTCCGTAAGGGTCTTCAACTACATCGGTGAGTGCTGCGCGTACAGCTTTGAGAGTTTTGTCGGAACAGATTTTTTCTGTTTCCGTTTCATAGTTTTTAAATTCTTTAACAATTTTTCCGTGTTTTTTGAAAGCTGTAACTATGTGCGGTTTTACTCTGTATCCGTTGTTTGCTACGGCATTGTAGAAAGTCAGAGTATTTATGGGTGTAACGGCAATTCCGTATCCGTAAGCCATCGATATGAATGTGAATTTATTGTATTTTCCGTCTGAATTTCTGTCGAGTAGCGAGGCTTTTTTCTCGCCCATTACGTCTATTCCGGTTTTATTCCCTAATCCCATGTCGTATAAACGTCTTAGCAGTGCGTCTTTGTCTTTTGAATAATATTTATCGGCTATTTTTGCTATTCCTACATTTGAAGAATATGCTAATACTTGGTGTACGCTTATATTGCCCATGTTTCTGTAATCGTTTATGTCTTCTCCGTATATATTTACGTGTCCCGGGGCGGTGTTAATCATGTCGTCGGGGGTTATGTATCCGTCTTCCATTGCGGCAATTATAATAGGAAGTTTAAAAGTGGAGCCCGGTGCCATACTGTAACCCGCTGCATAATTGCTTTTTACACTCACGGTTGAATCGCCTTTGTTGTAGAGGTTTACTATACTTTTTATGTATCCTGTTTCTGTTTCCATTACAACCAGTGTGGCTTCTTGTCCGTTTAGTTTTATAAGTTGTTCTTTTAGTGTATTGTGGGCAAAGTTTTGCAAGTTTATGTCTATTGCTGTAACGAGGTCGTATCCTTTTTCGTTTATTTTATCGGAGTATTCTGATATGGGTTTTGTTATACCGCCTATTTTTCTCATCTTGACCTTATATATACTCCCTGAAAGTTCGTCTTCGTATTTGCCTTCGAGACCGCTTTCGCCGAAAAGTCCGACAACATTTTTTTCTTCTTTTACCCCGCCTATTGTTCTTTTCAGAAGGTTGCCGTATGGTAATTCTCTACGGAATATAGGTTTTTTTACCAGACCGGATTTAAGCGAATTTTTTTCTCTGAATATAGGAAATGTTTTTAATTCAGCTAACTGAAAAGGGTTTATGTTACGGGCTATTATTACTATTCTTTCTTTAGGATTTAGACGTACCGATTCAAATATTTTTACGTATTCTTTTGCGGTATGTGTGCCGTTGAATTTTTCGAGGCATATTGCAAGTGAATCTTTGTTTGCGTTAAATAAGCTGTCGGTTAGCTTAGGTGTGTTTAGGTCGAAGTATACGTCGTATGCTACTATTGTTGCGGCGAGTATGTTACCGTCGGCATCAAAAATATCGCCTCTTTCGGGTTTATAGTTTACGTCGAATGTGGCTACCGAGTCTATTATTTTTCTGTAATGCGAAGCTTTTACGAAAGTAATGCGAAACATTGTAAAAAGCACAATAATTACAAACAAAACAGTAATGAGAAATATAATTACTGCTCTGTTTATAAATTTGTTCATGCTTTGTTTTTCTTTATTCGGCATTTCTTTCGTTTTTTGCGGGTATTTTTATAAGTACCGGTTTTTTTTTAGGTATCTTTAGTCCGGGCAGTCTGTTGTTTACATTTTTTTCGACAGCCGTTTCCAAAGTTATGTTCATCAAATCAACTGATGAGTATATAAATTTTGTTCTTACTACTTTCAGTTTTTGTTTTAATTTTACATTTTCAACATAAATAACTTCAACTCTGTATTGTTGGTAAACCATAACAAGAAAACCCACTATAAATAGCAGTAACCACTTATATTTTTTCATAAATGAATCCGACAATAACCATTTGGCGGATAATAGATTTTTTATGAAAGATTTTTTAACCATTGTTGTTATTTATGTTTTGCGGTACGTAATTTTGCGCTTGCTGCTCTGCTGTTGTTTTCAATTTCTTTTTTAGATGGTACTACGTATTTAGGTTTTATCCATTCAAAAGGGCAGTTGGGGTTTCCGTATATATCTGTTTCAATTTTTCCGTTTATGTTTCCTGAGTTTATAAAATTTTTAACAATTCTGTCTTCCAACGAGTGATATGTCAATATTACTAATCGTCCGTTTGGTTGCAGGATTTTTTTTGCCGCTTCGAGCAGACGTGCCAGTCCTGTCATTTCGTCGTTTACTTCTATTCTGATGGCTTGATACAGTTTTGCCAATATTTTGTATTCGTTATATTTGGGTAGTGCTTTTGCTACAGCTTGGTTTAAGTCATATACGGTTTCAATGTTTTTTTTTTCTCGTGCTTCAACTATTAGCTTTGCCATGAAATTCGCTTTTTTAAGTTCACCATAGGTTTTGAATATCAGGGCAAGTTTCTCTTCAGAATATTCATTTATTACATTTGAGGCTTTTTTTGTAGCACTTTGGCTCATTCGCATATCTATTTTTGCATTTTTTCTGTATGAAAATCCGCGCTCGTCTTTATCCAATTGGTGAGAAGACACACCCAAATCTGCCAGAATACCGTTTACTTTGTGTTTGTGTTTGTAATCAATAAAATTTTTTAAATATCTATAATCAGCCTTAAAAAACTCAAAATTGTTTTTATTGAGTTTCATTTCGTTTGTCATTTTAAGGGCATTTTGCTCGGCTTCTTCATCTTTATCAAAAGCAAAAAGTTTAATGTTTTTATTATTTTTCAGAATGGCTCTTGAATGTCCTCCACCGCCGAAAGTAGCATCTACATATACTCCGTTGTCCTTGATAGCAAGGGCTGTAAGAGTTTCTTCTAACATTACAGGTATATGGTATGTTTGTGTCATAGTTCATTATTGTGGTAATTCGCCTCCCATTATTTCTTCTGCCAGTTTAGCAAAATCTTCTGCCTGCATTGCAGATGCTTCATAGTTTTCTTTTGCCCAGATTTCTATTTTCATATCCTGCCCCGAAAATGTTATGTCTTTTGTTATTTGGGCATACCGGATTAATTCTGCGGGAATTAAAATACGATTACTGTTGTCTAAATAAATATCGGAACTACTACGGTAGTATTCGCGCAAAAACATTTTGTGTCGTTTGTCGTATGGATTTAGTTTTGTTCTAAGAATTGTGTTTTGTCTGTTCCATTCTTCAGCTGTGTATAAAATCAGGCATTTTTCGTAGATGTCTTTTTTTATTACAAATTTGTCAATTTTCTCGGACAGCAGTTGCTTCTTCAAAGGAGCGGGAAATATCACCCGTCCTTTGGAGTCCATTTTTGCTGTATAATCACCGACAAAACCTACCATAGCCATTGTAAATATAATCTATTGGGCAAAAGTATGATATTTTTCCCATTTTAAAACACTTATTCACACTTTTTCCCACTTTTTGCATGTTTTTTTTTTAACAATTTAGTAAACCCTTATTTGGCGGGCTAAAGCGAGATAAGACTTCTGTGCAAAAAATGTTTATGTATTTGGGTTAAATTAAAATTTAGGTTAAGACTATTTTTATAAAATAAAATTTACTTTTGTATTCCAATTATTTGATTTTTTAGTTGGAAGTAACTTTGTTGCATAGATGGCAGTATGCGGTAAGCGTCTTATAGTCAGTTGTTTACAAGGACGAATAGGCTTAAAAAATTTATAAAATCTTATAAAAAATTGACATTTAAACTATATATTTTTAATAAAAAACTTATAACCGGTATTTTAGATGCTAATTGTACCATGCAACAAAATCGTTGGAAGTTGGACGTTTTTGTCCTTTCTTCAAAATAATCATACTGCTGTTAGTAGGTTTAAGAAGATTATAAATTAAATATCATTTGTGTTAATTGTATTTTTATGCAAGAATTAATTTTAAAAGTTGATATTTGGTCATTTGAAATTATTACGTTGTTGGTAATTTCAGGCTTTATTATAGGAGTGGTAAATACTTTGGCAGGAAGCGGTACTGCCATTGGATATGCTGTGTTTATGCTGCTTGGCTTACCTCCATCGCACGCCAACGGAACGGTTCGTATAGGCGTAATTCCGCAAACTTTTGCTGCATCGTGGAATTTTTACAGGGAGGGTATTTTAAAACTCAGAAGTGCTTTGTATATATCTATACCTATAACCTTAGGGTCGGTTGCCGGAGCTGAAATAGCCGTCAATATAAACCAAAATTTGTTTAAATACATCATAGGTGGAGCTGTATTGATAATGCTTTTTTTCGTTATATATAAACCACAGCGTTGGCTCAAGGGAATGGAAGCCAAACGTAGCGAAAAACCTAAATTGAGTCAAATTGTAATCTATTTTTTGATAGGAACTTACGGCGGATTTATACACATGGGAGTAGGTATATTTCTGCTTGCCGCTTTGGTGCTTGTTTCGGGATACGATTTATTAGAAGCAAACAGTTATAAAGTATTTGTAGTTTTTATATACACGCCTTTTGCACTTGCCGTTTTTATGTTGAATGGACATGTTCATTATATCATAGGACTTATTTCAGCAATTGGAAATACCATAGGCGGCATAGTAGCATCTAAGTTTGCAGTAAAATATGGCAATAAAGCTTTACGTTGGGTACTGATAACTGTACTTTTAATATTTGCGGCACATTTGTTTGGATTTTTCAAACCTTTAGCACAGTTTTTTTAGAAAATATTTTGTTCAGATATTTAAAATTTTTAAATTGCGAGCAATAAATCTAAAACTTCTGCTATTCAATTGATTTAACCCAATTGGATACGAGGAAAGTAACTTTAAATTTCTTTATTTCTATAGGTTACTTTAAGTTTTTTATTTTGAATTAATACAAAGTTAAAAGTTTTTAGATGCTAACTTTATAATTTAGGTCAGGTAGAATTTATGCTCAATAAATTATTGAATATTAACCAATTTATATTTTTATATTTTATGAAGAAATTTATTTATTTATTTACGATAGTTCTTTTTGTACTTTCGTCATGTGAAAAAGAGCAAGAATTAATTTCAGAAAGTCATAGTGACGAAGGTGTTTATATAAATACTCCGCTAACACCACAAGAAATTAACAGACGAATTGATTTATCAATAAACAAAACAGGTGATTTTAATTGGGCAGATGCTGATGCAGAACTTGTATGGAGTGCCGCAATGCACGGCGACAGCATCCTAACAGTAGGTTATGGTAATGGTTCTTTTTCCAATGGCGACAAAGCTCATAATGAAGCCATAAAAAAAACACTTATTGGTAAAATTACAGAATTTGAAGCAGCAAAAACCTCCCCTGTTTTTTATGAAGATAAATTTTTAAATATCTTTGATGTTAAAATAAGCAATCTTTCCACAGTAGAAATGATATTAAATTCAGAAGGTTTGAGATATGCCGAACCTTCAGGATATTCATATCAAAAATATTCCGACAATCATAAAAGCGATGCCGGTTGCACTTTCGACAATGCTTCGGTTAATCCTAATGATTACAGCGTTATCGAGCCAAATTGTTTATTATCATGGACTTATGATGAACATAATATTCCGGCAGCTTGGGAATATAGTACAGGAGCAGGTATTACGGTAGGACTTATAGACACAGGTGTATCCCCTTATCAATCTTTATTAGGCAACAATTTTAATAACGGATACTCAGCGGGACGTACTATTGAGAAGTACGGAGTTTATGTAAACTCGTGGTGGCCATGGTCAAACAACACCGACGGAGTTGATGATAAATGTGGACACGGAACTTCAATGGCTGCCACAATTGCAGCACCTCGCAATGATATGGGAATGCCCGTAGGGGTTGCTTATAACTGTAACTTTATATCGTATAGAGCTACGGGCGATGTGGTACTTAACGGCTATCACGAAAGAAGAGGGGTAGCAAAAGCACTTACTGAACTGGCAAATAATCAGGAATTGCGTATTATATCAATGTCAATAGGGTATATTTACAAAATAAATCGTATTGCCGATGCTATTAAATATGCCGATTACAAAGGAAAACTTATATTTGCCGCAGGAGGCACATCTAAGAGTTTCACTAATGGAGCGGGAGTTATTTTCCCTGCAAATATGAATGAAACAGTTGCTGTTACGGGAATAAAAAGCGGTAGTTATGCCGAATGTGAAGTATGTCATAAAGGAAGCAAGATAGACTTTACCGTAACTATGGAAAGAGGAGCCGGTAATGAAAGTCATTCGGTTTGTCTTGGTTACTACGATAATACAACCGATTATGTAGGAGGTTCGTCGGTAGCCACAGCCACAACGGCAGGAATAGCTGCATTGGTTTGGGCAGTACATCCGGATTGGTCGAAAGCACAAATCTTACAACAACTCAAAGAAGCAGGCGATTTTTACCCAAACAAACATCCTGATTTTGGATATGGAAATATTAATGCTTTAACTGCTGTACAGTAAATTGTTGTGTGCAATTGATATAATAAATTATCAGAACAGTAGAAGGCTGTATGTGAAAATATTCAATGAAAACAACAAATATGATAGGTTGTTTGAAAAAGAAGATTTGATAAAAGAAGAGAGAGAATAAGCTGTTTATCGGGTTACGAAATTTTTTAAATAACTGCCAAAATTTTGATAAGTAGTCAGAAATATTTGTAAAAAAAAGAATTGGAGTCACAAAAAGAAAGCCATGAAAGCAAATTTTTAACAAAGTAATATTGCCATAATAATAAAATAACGAACAAATTCCTAATCTACATTAATACATTGGTTATGATTTTGGGACTGTTGAAAAGAATAACAAAGTCGCTTGAAAACAAAAATATACCGTACATGCTTTCTGGCAGTATAGCATTAAATAATTATACAATTCCAAGAATGACATTGGATATTGATATTGTTATTGAGTTGCATGAGGAAAAATTAAATGATTTCTTAGCTATTTTTAATGAAAGCTATTACCTGAATGCCAATATAGTAAAAGAAGAGACAAAGCGACTGGGAATGTTTAATGTAATAGACCATGTAACAGGTTTTAAAGTTGATTTTATTTTGCGCAAAAATACAGAATATCGCAAATTAGAATTTGAAAGAAAACAACGAACGAAGATTGCTGATTTTGAAGTTTGGATAGTCGCACCGGAAGATTTGATTATTTCAAAAATAGAATGGATACAGCAATATCAAAGCGATAAACAAATTAACGATATTCAAAATTTAATAGCAAATCCGAAACTTGATAGAGAATATATTATAACATGGTGCAATAAACTGAAATTAAATACTTTTAATCTATTAGACAATGCTTGATACTACAAATGAAATGTTGCAAAAGCAACGTGAAATTATATTTTCTAAATCCTCTAATGAGCGATTTATGATTGGAGTAGATGCTATTTCATTTGGGCGTACAATGGTTGAAAGTAGTATAAAACAAAAAAATCCACACATAACCAAACTGGATTTAAAAATTGCAATAATGAAACGATATTATGAAAACATAATGAACCCAATCGAGTTTAATAAAATGATTAAATCATTGGAAAACTTTTATTTAAACGGACAGAAAACAGGAAGTTAAGAACTTATAAAAATCCTTAATTCTGTGTTATCTATAAATTCAAGTTATAAGGCTTGAGAAAGTTTTTTTAGGTTCTCATTTTTTTAGAAAACAAAGAGATATATCTATGTTTTTTCTAGAAAAACTTAATTTATGGGTTTCTATAAATTCTCTTAACATATTAAGGTGTTAATAGTTCGTTTTATTATGAAATGTCTATGACTAAAATTTTTTAGGCAAACAACAATAGCATGATTATTCAGCGGAAAGATGGAACGAAAACTCCCGACTTCCAACTAAAAAAAATAAAGATATGAAAAAAGTAAGTAAAATTTTATCAATATTAATTATACTGGGTATTGGTTTTGTGTTCGTATTTAGTTCAGTTATTTTCATTACCTTGGAACCCGGTGAAAAAGGTGTTATTTTCAGAAAATTTACAGGCGGTTTAGACAAAGAGAATGTTTATAATGCCGGATTTCATGTTATAGCTCCTTGGAACACAATTTTTGTATACGATGTGAGAGAGCAAAAAGTAGATGAAAGCATGGATGTGCTTGATAAAAATGGGTTGTCTGTTCAGGTTGATATTTCCGTTAGGTTTTTTCCGATGCACAAAAAAATAGGCGAGTTGCATGAGCGTTTTGGCGAGGAATATGTCGAAAGTTTGGTTAAACCTGAAGTTCGTTCGGTGGTGCGCCAAGTTATGGGTAGATATACGGCAGAGGAGATATATTCCACAAAGCGAAAACAAGTTGAAGATGAAATAATAAATGAGACACGCGATGTGCTGAAACGCCCTGAGAACAATATAAATATGTCGGCGTTGTTGATACGTTCTATTGTACTTCCTGAGAATATAAAAAATGCCATAGAAAGTAAATTGAGAAAAGAACAAGAATTTTTGGCTTATCAATTTAAGTTAAAAAAAGAAGAAAGTGAAGCCCAAAGGAAAATAATAGCAGCTAAAGGCGAAGCTCGGGCAAATGACATCATAGATAGTTCGCTGACTGCTAAACTTTTACGTATGCGAGGGATTGAAGCAACTCTTAGGTTAGCTGAATCTAAAAACACGAAAGTAGTAGTGGTAGGCGGCGGTAAAGACGGCTTGCCTATAATTTTGGGTGATAATTGATAATTTTTTAGGGGTGTGTTGGATATGTTGTTGTTTTCAATAAAAAAAAACGCATTTCAAGTTTTGCATTACAAAAAGTGTCATAATAATTATTTTTGTTAATATTCTATTATTCTCATTTATAGATATTTAAGCTAACATTATTTGTTTTTTATAGAAACTGTAAATATGTTAAAAAAATGTGATTTTCTTTTGTTAAAAAAAAAAAACTTATATTGCCCCAGTTGTTAATTAAAACCAAAATATCATGAATAAGTTTACATTATTTTTAATCAGTTGTTTTGCATTACTAAATGTACATGCTCAAAACAAGAGTAACATGGTTTTTGAAAAAGAAACAAAAGAGTTGGATAACACCATTGTTAAAAAGTCAAATGTTACAGTAGATAAAGAATTTTCTTACAGGACATTTGAAGTAGATATATCAAAAGCAGGCAAATATTTTTTGTCAGCGTGGGTTATGGGAGTTCAAAATGAAAAAAAAGAGTTTGTAAAATATGATTTACGATACAATTAGTAAAAGGCAAAAATAAAATTGTATTTGTATCTAAATTACCCAACATTGCTGAAATTGAATTTATAAAAATATCGCAGCAACTTAACAGCGTATTATTGGATGATAGTAAATATTCTAATTATATAAAAAGCATTAAACAACAAAATAAATTTGTTTATGAAAGCAAGAAGAGCATACAAGACTCTATTTCAAGTAAAGAATATACCAATCCCGAAGGTAACTATGGATACCATATAAATGTACCTTTTTTTTATACAACTTATATATCTTACTATTTTAATCAAGGTCAGCAAGTATTTGTTAGTGCTAATTCAGACAATAATTTCCCACATGTTTTAGAGTTTTTTAATAGCTTTTACCCTGAACAATACTCTTGGACAGATGCTTCTTTCTCTGCAACATCAATAAATGTACAGATACCTAAATCAGGACATTACTGTATAAGAGTAAGAGCTTATCAACAAAATAGCTTTGGTTTTGTTGACCTTAACATAAATGGTCAGTATTATCTTGCTCATAGTCCTGTTGCAGGAAATGGGTTTCGTTATGTTCATACTCCGCAAGAAATACTAAATTATTTTACTTGCCATAGAACGGGAGACCCACATATATGGATAGAGAGTACCAATGGTTTTCCCGGAACAATTGTATCCTATAATGATGATAATCGTGTTAGTGGTGGAGATTTTGATTGGGGTTATAACTCACGAATACGAAAAAAGATAAATACTACTGTAGGGGCTGTACTTATTTCTTCTTCTTCTTACAATCCGCAAGGGACATGTAATTTGTATATGGGCTGTAAAAATAGTAATATTATGAGTTCCTTCCCAAATTTAAAAGCTGCTGATGCGATACAATCAGCACCGGGTTCTGGTATTTATAATTGCGCTGCTTGGGCTGGTGGTATAACTCGTGGATGGTTTTGGGGCTGTCTTGCTCCTAACAATATATCTGCGTGTACAGAAATGTTTTACGGGTCTCCATACGTTTGGAGTACATGGGATAATTATTTTGGTAATAATCCGTCTCGATATTCAGGAGCGATGACTTATACAGCTAATGGAGCTAATGCAAGCAATGCTCGGGTTGCTATGTGGGCTAAGAATGGAACTATAACACACGCCTCTGTTTGTTGTAGTGCAAATGGTCATCCTCATGGTTATTACTGGGAAAGCAAACCAGGCTCACTAATGAGAACATTTCATCCCCAAGACGCTCTGAATGATAATTCACAGTATGGTTATGGACACATAGTAAAGTATTACCAAAAAGTATCAACGCGAAGTAATGAAGAAATTTACACTTTTGAAGAATCATTAAAAAACAATTTAACTGTTGTAGAAGAAGTTGTTTTAAATGACACTCAAAAACGGATTGTTAGTCGTTCAAAAAATAGAAACACAAAAGCTAATAATATATTAGACAAGTGGCTGAACGAAATTAAGTTAGACAAATTCAAATACATAAGCAATCCTTATGTACTAATGGATACTGAAAGAGGTAGACAATTAAAGGATTATGCAAAAAATCATTTACAAGATTTTGTAATATTATTTGCTGATTTAATTTTTGACACAAATAAAGATTTAGCTTTTGAGCAAAATATTGCTTATCTTATGTTTTGTGAAATAGCAAAAGATAAATATAGCAATATTATTGAACAACTGAAAGAAAACTGGAAGTACAACAGCTATAATGAAAGAGGCAGTTATATTGCCCCTCTGCCCGAAACATTTACGAAAAAGTATATAAAAGCAATTCTTAATAAAGAATATAGTTTGGACAAAGAAAAACCTAATGAACAAAAAATAAATGAGAATGTTTTGGTTTCTATATATCCAAATCCGGTAATATCATCTGTATGCAATGTAAATGTAGTTATAGACAAAAGGTCTAATGTAAATATCAAAGTTCTTGATATGAAAAATCAAGTTATAGAAATATTAGCAAGAGATCAAGTATTGGAATGCGGCACATATTCATTTAAAATAAACACATCTTTATTGAAGCAAGGTATAAGTGTTTGTGTAGTAAATGTAGATGGAAAAGATTATATTAGAAAAATCTTAAAACAATAAATTGTTGTGTGGCGTATTGATTGCCTGCGACAAAAAAGAAGATAGTCTCATTTTAGAAAACTCTAATATAGAGATTAAGGCAAAAATATTGAAAAGTAGTGTTAATGAAAAGTCAGTAACATCATCAGAGTTAGAAACTGTCTTGACCATTGATGACATTGTGTCTTATAATGGAACAACAGGCGAGATAATCTTTAAGGGGGTAACTACAACAGGGAAAAAAGTTTATGAGGTTTTTGAAAATTTTTCTAGTATGTATGATAAACTGGAATTTTATAAAGATAACGAGTTTCTATTCAAAATCGAAGGTATTGTTACGGATGCATCAAGTGCAATGTACAATGTTCCTATCTTATTTTATGACAATGGTTATTTTGAGGAAGAGAAGCGTTATAAATTTTTTATTCTTGACGGTTATGGCGGTGGATTACCTATTAGTAAATATGAACAAAGCCCGCTTGAGGAGAGAATCGAAAATGTAGAAAAAATATTACATGGGTGGAACATTTTTATAGAATGTTTAAAAAAGGAAGGTAAATATATTGAATAGTTTTTACCTGAGCAGAAATAAAACGAGTTTGTCTAATAAAAATGGCAGGCTCGTTTTTTCATTAAAATATTTCTAATGTAGAATAATTTGTAAAATATAGAGTAGTCAAAAATATTGATAATTAGATAACTGAAAACCAACACTATATATACCCTATGGTTGCAAACGTGCAAACTTTGAACGCTTTACTTTCAATCCGCAAAATTTATTTTATTTTGCCTGAAAAGATTAAATTTGCGAAATATAACAAATCCGGTTTACGGCATTGCGTATTTTGAAAGTTTGTGTTTCAACCCCGCCCCGACATATATACTTAAGCCGTTAGGGTGGAACTTGAGACAGCAATTTTTAATTTAAGTTCAATACAAAAAAGGAGAAATGTATTACGAGACTTTTTTAAAGTAAAATCCAAAATTTAATAATTATAAATCTACAAAATTGAAGACAAAAATAAATAAATCGATTAATTTTTTACGAAAACATTTTTTCATTCTTGTTATATTGGTTTTGGTTGGGTGGATAAGTTTTTTTAGTGAATATTCATTATTGGAATATTCAAAACTTAAAAACGAAAGAGCAAAGTTGAAAGACGCTTTGAACTATTACCTGAAAAGAACAGAGGAAAATAAACAAAACGTACATATTTTAGAAGATGATAAATATTTAGAAAAATTTGCACGTGAAAAATTTTTCATGAAACGCGACAACGAAGATGTATTTTTGTTTGAAGAAGAAAGCTCGGAACAGTAGGCTTATTTTTACAAAAATTCTATTTCCTTAATATCGTACTCTTCCTGTTTGTGGGTATTACAATTTTGCACAATCAGATGCCCATATTTTGACACTCCTGTTATCATACCCTCAAAAATGCCTTTACTGTCGCGGTATTCAGCCATTTCGCGGTAGCGATATAAATTATCTATATATTCCTTATGTATCATCGAACTGTTATATTTTATTTGCTCAAAAGTTTCCAATATATGTTTCGTAAGGCTTTGCTTGGCATATTCTAAATTAATTTTTTGCCCTGTCACCATTGACAATGAACTCGAATTTAGTAAGTTGTCTGGAAATTTTATTTGGTTTATATTAATTCCTATACCTATTATGCTGTGTACAATATTTTGTCCGTTAATTAGGTTTTCGATTAGTATTCCTGCTGTTTTTTTATTTTTAAAATAAATATCATTAGGCCATTTTATTAGAAATTCTGATGAAAATTCTTTTAAAAAATTAAGAATACTCAGTGCAACGGCTTGTGAAATTTTAAACTGTTTTTCAGGTGCTATATTCGGTTTTAAAACGTAGGAGCATAATATATTTTTACCTTTTTCAGATTGCCATGTGTTTTCAGCCATGCCCTTTCCGCTTGTTTGAAAATCGGCAAATATTACAGTGGGAGGCGATATTTGCCTGCTGTTAAGCATTATACGGGCTTGTTCGTTGGTAGAATTTGTTTCCGAAAGGGTTATTATTTTCATACTTTTTTATTAAACGGCACAGGTTTGGTGGAAATATTAGAGCAAAATCTAATAGTACATGTCTTTTCCCGAATATTTAAAGTTTTTTCGTAAGAATACAAGAAAATTAATGCTTATACGATGCGGAACGGTATTTTCGTATTTAGAATGACTGTATTGGTATCCTATTTCTACACCTGTAACATTTTTGTACAGAAAAAAACCTGCTTGTGGAATTACTTTAAAGTATCTGTCTTTTGTAGAGCTGCCTTTGTAGTTACACATATAAAAATCTCCGCTAACTCCTACAAAAAATCCGGCTTGATTATAACCTGATTTTTTTAAAGCAAAATTTTTCTGTAAATTCAAATAAAAATCTGACAAATATTCTCTATACTGCGTATAGTTATGTTCTCTGTTTTGCAATAAAATTTTTTTACGAAAAGGTCTGTTTTGCCAGCCTATCGTAATTTTTATATTATACATTGATTGATGAAATGAACTTGCTATACCTATAAAGTAATCAGGAAACCCTATGTTGTTTGTTATAGAGAAGGATAAGTTGCCGTCTGTAAATTTTGGAGCTGTTTTTTTCGGATTTAGTATTTTTTTTATTTGTTTAAACCCTTTTATTTCAGCAATTTTAGCAGTTGAAATATTTTTTGAAATATTATCAGAGCATTCAGCACCTTTATCAAGCAGGTATTTGGTAAGCTCAAGGTGTCCGTTAAATACAGCTATGTCCAATGCAGACATATTTTCATTATTCCTTGGGCTTATTTCTGCACCTGCATTTACCAATATTTTTGCAACAGGAATAGAGTTTTCTTGCACGGCACACATAAGCGGGGTATTGTTGTATATACCTTTTGAATTAGGAGATGCCTTATATTTTAATAACAGGTCTGTCATTATGGAATCGCCATACATTGCAGTAATCATAAGGGGGGTGTTTTCATAGTCTCGTTTATTTGGGTTTGCTCCATAATGTAGTAAAAGGTCGGCTGCTCGCGGGTATCCGTATGCGCAGGCAAAATGCAGGGGAGAACTTTGATTTTTATCTTCTATGTCTGGGTTTGCTCCATTTTCAAGCAGTAGTTGTACTATTTCTGTGTGATTTGAAATAGTTGCGGCATGCAATGCACTTGTTCCGTTGTAAGGAAGTGTATTTATTTTTGCTCCATGGTCTATTAGGGTCTTACATATATATATGTTTCCATTATCGGCAGCGTACATTAAAGGTGTAATACCGTCGGAGTTTTTTGTATTAGGGTCGGCACCGCCTTTTAGTAATTGAAAAACATCTTTTTCTTTTGAGTTTAAAGCCGCATCTAATAGTTTTTCATTTTTGTTTTGAGCCTCTATGTTTAAGCTTGGAAGTAGAATTATTATTGAAATGATAGCATATTTTTTCAATACCTTAAAAAACTTAATTTGGGTTCTTTTTTTTATTATTATCATTTGTTTATATTTTAAGTTGGAAGTTGGAAGAGTGAAGTTGGAAGTTTCGTTCTACGGGCTTCTGTTTTCCGTATTCCGTCTCTATAATTCAGGCTCTAAATTTAAACCAAAATTATGTATTAGAAAATTTTTATAACAGCAGTCTATAAAATTAACCCAAAATATGCTATAGATTTTCTATAACATATTTTGGGTTAGGAATAATATTTATTGAGAAATACTTTTTATCAGGTATTTCTATAGTTTACCATTAGTCCATTCCTTGTAGGTGTTCCGGTTTCATACTTTCGGTTACTTCCAATTGATTTCCATCTTTATCAAAAACAACGATAAATGGTTTTTCGTATCCTTTTTTTATAGGTTTATTTAGAAGTATCTTAGATTTGAATTCGTATGCGTCTTCATATTTAGAATATTGTCCTATTCTATATTTGTAAAAATTATCACTGTAACTTTCTTTTATTTGAGAAGGGTCGCTATAAAGTTTTTTCAGTTTACGTGGTGATATTTTTATGCGCGAAGCAGCTATTTGCACACTAAAAATATATCCCCAATCATTCTCTTTTTGGGCGAATTTATTTTTTTCTTTTTCTTTTAGTTCTGAGATTTTATTTTGGGCTTCTATTTTATATTTCCCGTTTCGGTGGGCTGCTATATAATTTTCGTATCCTTGAATTGTATTTATTTGTAATGCCATTTGCCATGATTTTTCATCGGCTTCTTCTTTTAACTTTTTATTTTCTTGTTCCAGATATATATCAATAGCATTTGTTAAATTCTCATAACCTTCTTCGTGTAATTTATTTACTTTACTTATTTCACCTGAAAGTTTTGAATAATTAATTTTTTTCTTAAAATCACCTTTAGATTTTAATCCGGCTAACGGACGTACAATATCAGATGCAGCATCCATTTTTTCTGAGCATGTTTCAAGTAATTTGTCTACTTGTACTTTATCTTCCGGATAATAAAAATTTGCCGTTTGTAAAAACTCAGAATACACACTGATAGCTCTTTCGTAAGATTTTTGCTTTATTTTTATTGTATTTACACGAAGTTTTTTAGCCTCCCATGTTTTTTTCTCGTATTTCTTTTTTTTCCTTTTCTTTTTGGAATTTTTAAATTTAGCAAATCGTTTTTCAATACCCTCAGCTTTTGTTATATAAGAGTTTGTGCGTTCTACCGCCTTAGCTGATTTTTCTAAATCATTGCGTTGATCTTCGGTTAATTTATTTTGTATAGGCTCATATATTAATTCTTGTGATGAAGCCTTACCTATACCGATAAGCAATAATATTAATACTGTAATTAAATAATTTATTTTCATGACTTTGTGTTTTATTGATAAATTATAATTTCGTTTATAGAATTATTTATTAAAGGTAGTTATTCAAAGTTCGTACCATTGTTAGTTATATTTGTTAAATTTTCAGATTGTTAATTCTTTCTTACAATTTTTATAGTCAATAGTTCGTTATTTTTTTTATAAATAACTGATAATAAGTCGTTTATAGTAACACTTATGCGGGCTTTGCAACTACTTGATTATCAGCATGCTAAATTCTTAATTCTTAAATTTTCATTCTTAATTTAACGAACCGTTGTTAAGTTTTGGTTATCGTATAATTCTATTTGGGTTTTGGTTTACAAAAGCCTCCCAACTTTTGGTTTTATTGTTTTTTATATTTGTTGTTTTAGTTCCAAAAGCGTGGCATATAGCAACTGCCAGACCATCGGTAGCATCTGTTGAGGGGGTAGTTATTGGTTGTTTCAATAAGTTTTTCAGAAAAACAGCCACCTGTTCTTTTGAGGCGTTTCCGTTACCGGTAACTGCCATTTTTACTTTTCGAGGCGAATATTCCAAAGGGTCTAAATCATGCGACAGTGCGGCTGCAATGGCTACTCCTTGTGCTTTGCCTAATTTTAACATTGATTGAACATTTTTCCCGAAAAAAGGAGCTTCTATTGCAAATTCATTTACATTATATTTTTGTATTAATTCCGAAGTTGTTGTAAAAATTTTTTTTAAACGTTTATTGGATTTTTTTTCCTTTCTTAAATCTATTATTCCAACCGAAAGAAGTTCAGGTTCTAAATCATGAAATTTAATTATACCATATCCTGTTATCTGTGTACCCGGATCAATACCCATTATTATTCTACTGTTGCTCATTTTTTAACAATTTAAGCTATACTGACTTCGTAAAATTACGAATTATTAATTACGAATTACGAACGGCGAAGCCCTCTCGATAGTAATAAAACTGACTTTGTTGCATGGATAGTAATATATCGTAAGTGTTTTGTAATAAGTCGTTTATAAGAATAAATAAATTTATAAAACCTTATAAAAAAATGATATTTAAGCTATATATTTTTAACAAAAAACTCAAATATTTTAAATGTAAAAAACTTATAACCAATATCTTAGACACTAATTGAACCATACAACAAAGTCAGTTTCAATTTTCAATTTACAAATATAAATTATAAATCTGGAAATAAGAAAAGCAAGCCCGAAGACTTGCTTTTTTTATTTTTCAAAAGATAAAATTACTTTTTGATTACTTTAAATGTAGCATTTCCTTTTTCGTTGGCAATACGTACAAAGTATACTCCGGCATTTCTTGAGCTCAGGTCAATATTTACAATATTGCTCATTTGAGTTTTTTCAATTATTTTACCGGTAATGTCCATAACTTCAACATTATAGTTTCCGTTTACCATAACTTTAAGTATACCGTTTGTTGGGTTTGGCGACAATGTTACTTCTGCCTCCAATGTGTTTACTGCACTTACACCCCAAACATCATTAAGGGTAACGTTTGCATCAACAATTTCGAAAGAACGATTATCGCCACCGTCCCATTCGCCGCTATTCCAGCCGCTGTTTTTGAAATATTTATATTCATAATTTCCGGCTTCATTTCCGAGAACTGTTAGACTGTAAATTTTATCTCCGTCTGTATCGGTTAATTCGAGAGCTGCTTCAGTTCCCGGTTCGGGCCAATTGTAGCTTGCAAAATTACCGCTTACGTATACCTTGTCAGTTCCTACTACAAATGTACCTTCTTCAATAGGAGCTGTCATATCTACATTAAAATTTGTGGCAAAATTGCTTATAGGGGTTTTTATTTCCCCGGCTACAATAATATCATCAACAGCCCATCCGTATCCGTGTGTTTCAAAATCGTCATAGAAGAAAGCAATTTTGACATACGGATTGTTTGCGTAAGTACTTAAATCAACCTCTGTTCTTTGCCATCCAAGTGGAGTGTTGGCAGTGAAGCTGTGTACTGTTGTCCAAGTGACTCCGTTATCCGTAGAAACTTTTACTGCAAGTATTTCATTATTAGTTATTTTTAAATGACTTTCAAAACTCATGAAAGGAGCATTTATACCACTAAAGTCCATAGGAGGTAATATCATCCATGAAGTAGAACCTACACCTGAGCCAACTTTATCATCATTTACACCGGCATAAGTTGTATGGTCGGGAATAAGGAAATAAAAACTACTTAAATTTGTTCCTACTTCCCAGCCATTTTCGTCTTCATTTGTTATAGTGAAACTCTGGGGTATGCCCTCTTCAAAGTCAAATGTAACTATATTACCAATTGTGAAATTGTCTGACAATTCTTCATCTCCTTTGCCTGCGTTGTTGTAAGCTACAATTTTGTAGTAACCTTTGAATGGATTGTCAAAAGTTTCAGTAAAAGTAGTTTCAGTTTTAGCTTCAGCGACTAAAATTTCGGCGGGCATTTTTATTATGTTATATGTAATATTTTCGCCCGAAAAATATCCATCGTGCATACCTTTAGTGGGGGCATCCCAGCTAAGAGTTGTTTGCATATCGTTAACAGATAGATTGACATTAGTAACTACATCGGGTACATCTTCGCCAACCCATAAGCTTTTATGAGTAGGTATACCCGCTTCGGCATCAGTTCCTGCCACAACGGTAAATTTGTGCATGCCTGTTGTAGAGGTAACTGTATGGGTTTCATTATTTCCCGGTGTAGGGTTTTGAATTGAGTGAATTTCTGTACCGTCCATATAAACTTTTACGTATTTTAAATCATCATTTTCTATTGAACCGCCCAAAGCATATTCAGTTGGATTTGTCCAAGTTAAATTTACATCTAACTCAGCATCGGTTGTAGTTGCTGTAAGGTTTGTTACGGCAGCAGGTTGTTCCGAACTCAAAATATTTATACAATACTTTGTAGCTTTGAGACTACCATTATCGGTAGACCATGCCCCTTGTCTGAAAATAGCTGTTGCGGCAGTACTTGCAGTTGTGTTTTCCCATAGGAACCAGCAATTTGGGGATTCGTTTTGAACTGAAAACCAAAAGGTTTCCGGTAAATTTGTTAAAGTATTATTGGGTTCCCAATCCCAATAATAAACAAATCCAAAATTAGGACTGCCAAGTGCGTATATTCCTGTACTTGTGTGATTTAGAGCAACAGCTTCGTAAGTAGTAATTACATTTCCGGGTAATCCTTCATTGTCTTCGTAAAAAGTAATTTTAAATGTTAAAGGATCCGTGTCGCATGGTGTAAAAGCTCCATTATTGACTAATTGTCCTCCAAAAAATCTTATTTTTGAAATAACATTTGTAGAGGTCCATTCTTTTACTTGGGCTGCAATTTTAGCATCTTTAAAGGCATTAGATGCGTAATATGAGTCCGCATCTCCACTATTTTGTGATATTGCGGTGATGCCACCTTCAGGGCAGTCATAAGTGGGTCTTGAGGCTTCGGAATATCCAGCCGGAGCTTGTAAGAATAAATTTTGTTGAGCATTAACCATAAATGCAGCAAACAAAATAACGGTCATGATTAGTGAAATTTTTTTCATCTTATTTATTTTTTTGTTAATGAATTTACAAGATTAATTTTATTTATTTTTTTATCCAAATATTTTTCTGATAATTTATGTACCGGAAATTTAACCCGAATTATAATATTTTTTAATATAATTTTTAGAGTAATAGTTCATTACTTTTTTATAAATACTCGATAATCAGGAATTTATAACAACTTGCAGTGTGTGTTGCAACTGCTTGATTACCAGTGTTTTAAGTAAAAGTTGCTTACGTAAGTGCTTTGCTATTTGTAATTTTTTTTAGAGGTTACTTTATTGCTTAATACCCCATATTTCTATATTCAACCCCATGCCCGGAATATGAACATACTCGTATATCTTTGCCATTAATCTGTGCAATACAGTTAATTTGCTAAGTTCTACTTTCTTTGCATTTATTTTTGAGGGAGCATTAATATTTTTTGACCTGCCTAATATTTTTTTTGCCTTGCTTAATATTTCCCAAACAAAAACACTAAAACCGTATGTCTTAATACTTATAGGGTGTATGTTAAGTTTGTTGTATAAATTTTTTATAGTTTTTTTCTCAAAGAAATTTACATGTCCGGGCGGCATATTGCGCGTGAAATTACCAAAAAATTTTATAGGATAGGTATTGAAATTTGGAACACCACTTATTATAAACAATCCGCCTTTTTTCAATAAACTATTTAGTTTTTCAGTTACTTCAAATAAATCTGCAATATGTTCGTGAGTGGCATGAGTTATTATTACATCAAATTCTTCAGGTTTAAAATCAGTATCAAATATATTTTTGGTTACAATATCTAATCCAAAAGCCTCTTTAGCGAGTTGCGAATAAGGTGAAAAATCACATCCTACACCAATAAATCCATTTAATTTTGCTTCTCGCAAAAATAAACCTTGTCCACACCCAAAATCTAAAATCTTAACCTTTTTGGTATTGAAAAATTTTTCTATTTTATTAAGAATTGAATTATAATAAGCCCTAACGCTTGCAGGCTCTGATATTACGTAATGCTGAAATGTATTATTATCGTAAATATTTTTTTTTGAAATTATTTGATTTGGAGTATCGGCAAATACCATTTCACATTCCTTGCATCTTACAATATTTATAGCATTTACCGTGTGTAAAATTTTCACTTTTTCGCACTTGCATATAGGACATTTTCTATGATTAACGGTTTTCATTTATGAAATATTAATTGTTAAGTGTTAAGTTTCACAAGTTTGTTTATGATAACTTGTTCTATTATTTCTTTGCAAACTTAATCATTTTTACTTTCTCAATCCAATACTTCGTTAAATTACAAACGATAAAATCCTTTTGGTAGCAATTTAACATATTGACAACTAACCGACCACGATAGAACTAATAGCACAAACCTTTAATTGTCAACTATTTAGCCAAAAGACAAACTATTGTAAAATATTTTTATTTCTGAATAATTTTACTAAAGTAATACACATAAAAAACTAAAAATACTAACAAATATATATACTTTGGGAGCTTACAGGAACTTTGCCACACCATCTTAAACACTTAATTATAAATACATTAAATTCACAACCACTAATTTATAATTTAACGGAGGTATTTTGTGATTTTTAGGTTTATATAAAATAATGTGCGTAAAAAATAGAAAAATATTTGTAGAATAAAAAATAAGTTATACCTTTGCAACCTCAAACATAAGATAAAGACCTTATTTCTAATATTTAGAATATAAAAATATATTGCGAGGTGGAACAGTTGGTAGTTTGTCGGGCTCATAACCCGAAGGTCGCAGGTTCGAGTCCTGCCCTCGCTACTACAAAAAAGACAGGCTGATTGGGCTTGTCTTTTTTTTTGTATATACTTGTGGTAAATTCTAAAAACACTTAGCTCTATATTACTTTAAAATTTTCAAATTTTGACTCTTAATATAACTAAATGTTAACAATAATCCAATTACCCCTTTATTAAAATTTAGATTAACTACATGATTAACAAACGTTTAACTTTTACACAACAAAGTGTTATCAGTTTGCAATTAGACTTCATAAAAAAAGGAATAAAAATTAGACACAACCTTATATATACAAGAAATCAGTTATAAATTTTCCGACAATTTTTTTTTTTATATCTTTACGGCTTCAAAATTTATTACACAAATTATATAAATTAAACTAACATGACAAATAAAAAACGTGTTTACACTTTCGGAAATAAAGAAGCCGAAGGAAAATCAGAAATGAAAAATCTACTTGGAGGCAAAGGTGCTAACCTTGCAGAAATGAACCTTATAGGAGTACCCGTACCTCCGGGTTTTACAATAACTACCGATGCCTGTACCGAATATAACCAATTAGGCAGAGAGAAAATAACAGAATTACTTGCCGGTGAAGTAAAAAGCGGCATTGCCCATGTCGAAAATATCATGAAAGCCAAGTTTGGAGACAAAGAAAATCCTCTTTTAATATCAGTACGTTCAGGAGCAAGAGTTTCAATGCCCGGAATGATGGACACTGTACTGAATTTAGGTCTTAATGACGAAGCAGTGGAAGGAATTGCAAAAAAATCAGGCAACGAACGCTTTGCTTGGGACTCTTATCGTCGATTTATTCAAATGTACGGAGATGTGGTGATGGGTATGAAACCCGAATCAAAAGAAGACATAGACCCGTTTGAAGAAATTATGGACGAGGTAAAAGAAGCCAAAGGCATTGAAAACGATACCGACCTCACAGTAGATGACCTTAAAACCCTTACCAAAAAATTTAAAAAAGCAGTTACCGAAAAAACAGGAAAAGAATTTCCCGTAGACCCATGGGAACAACTTTGGGGTGCAGTAATGGCAGTTTTCGACAGTTGGAATACCGAACGAGCTGTATATTACAGAAACATGAATAAAATTCCGGCTGAATGGGGTACAGCAGTAAACGTACAAGCTATGGTTTACGGTAATATGGGCGAAAATTCGGCTACCGGCGTGGCATTTACACGCGATGCCGCAACAGGTGAAAATATATTCAATGGCGAATACCTTATCAATGCACAAGGCGAAGACGTAGTAGCAGGTGTTCGTACACCACAACAAATAACTTTAGAAGGTTCAAAAAGATGGGCTAAACTACAAGGTATATCCGAAGAAGAACGAGCCGAAAAATACCCCTCATTAGAAGAAGCAATGCCAGCCATATACAAAGAACTTGACAGTATTCAAGCAAAATTAGAAGACCATTACAGCGATATGCAAGACCTTGAGTTCACAATTCAAGATGGTAAATTATGGTTTCTTCAAACACGTACCGGAAAACGTACAGGAGCCGCAATGGTAAAAATAGCAGTAGATATGCTTAATGAAGGCAAAATTTCTGAAAAAGAAGCCCTAATGCGCCAAGAACCCGAAAAACTTGACGAACTATTGCATCCGGTATTTGAAGGCGATGCTTTAGCAGAAGCCAAAGAGATGGCAAAAGGACTTCCTGCTTCTCCGGGCGCAGCAACCGGAAAAATTGTTTTCCACGCCGACGATGCCGAAGCAATGAAAGCAAAAGGCGAAGAAGTTATATTGGTACGCATTGAAACATCACCCGAAGACCTCGCCGGTATGGATGCAGCAAACGGTATTCTTACAGCTCGCGGAGGTATGACCTCACACGCCGCAGTAGTAGCTCGTGGAATGGGAAAATGCTGTGTATCAGGTGCTTCAGGAATTAAAATAGATTACAAAGCTAAAACAATGACAGCAGGCGATAAAGTGTTTAAAGAAGGAGACTGGCTGTCGCTAAACGGAACTACCGGACAAGTACTCGACGGAAAAATAAAAACCATAGACCCCGAATTAAGCGGTGATTTTGCAAAAATAATGGAACTTGCCGATAAACATTCACGTATGTACGTTCGCACAAATGCCGATACACCCGAAGATTCGACAGTAGCTCGTAATTTCGGAGCTAAAGGAATAGGACTTACTCGTACAGAACACATGTTCTTTGAAGGAGAAAAAATTATAGCAATGCGCGAAATGATTTTGGCAGAAGACGAAGCCGGACGACGAGCAGCGCTTGATAAACTCCTCCCCATACAACGAAAAGACTTTGAAGGAATATTTGAAGCAATGCAAGACCTTCCCGTAACGGTTCGTTTGCTTGACCCGCCATTGCACGAATTTGTGCCGCACGACCAAAAAGGACAACAAGAAATGGCAGATACAATGGGAGTATCCGTTGAAACCATTAAAGAGAAAGTTGAAGACCTCTCGGAATTTAACCCAATGCTCGGACATAGAGGATGCCGTTTAGGAAATACCTATCCTGAAATTACCGAAATGCAAACACGTGCCATAATCGAAGCAGCATTAAATTTAAAATCAAAAGGAATTAATGCAAAACCCGAAATCATGATACCACTTACGGGAACTTTGGCAGAAATGAAAAAGCAAGAAAATATAGTTCGTAAAACCATAGAAACCATCTTCGATGAGCGAAAAGACAGTATAGACCATTTGGTGGGAACAATGATTGAAATTCCACGTGCTGCACTTACAGCAAACGAAATTGCTCAATCAGCCGAGTTCTTTTCATTTGGAACAAACGACCTTACTCAAATGACATTTGGATATTCGCGCGACGACGCAGGAAAATTCCTACCTGTTTATATTGAAAAAGGACTATTGAAACACGATCCTTTCCAGGTATTAGACCAAACAGGAGTGGGACAATTAGTGGAAATGGCAGTTAAAAAAGGACGACAAACTCGCCCTGATATAAAATTAGGAATTTGCGGCGAACACGGTGGCGAGCCGGCTTCCGTTGAGTTCTGCCACAGAATAGGACTTGATTATGTAAGCTGTTCACCATACAGAGTACCAATAGCTCGACTGGCAGCAGCACAAGCCGCTTTGAGAGACTAATTAAACAAAAAAGAGGGTTGCAATTAGCTAACCCTCTTTTTATTATAGGTTATCAGAAGAAAGTCAACTCCCCGTGTTTACTTTGTTGTTGTTTGGTTTTCAATATATTAGTTCTTAATTTGTAGGTTCAGTTTTCAATTCTCAATTTAACTAAGCGTTGAAATTATATGAACGAAAAAAAATATACAGCCTTTCTTACAATTCAAAAATTCATATCAGAAGTTCCTCCTGAGAAATATTCGCAATATTTTAGTTCGCGAGAAATTGCAATTTTTGGAAGTAGAAAAAATAAAGGCAGTTTAGCTGTACGTTATGCTTTGAAGCAAAAATTAAAAGAAATTTTTAATAGTACTACACCTTATAATAAGATAGAAATATTAAATAAATCTAACGGACAAGCTATATTAGAATGGAAATCTGCACCGCGGGAAAAAAAAATACATTTTTCTTTATCACATTCAAAAGAAGAAGTTGCTGTTCTTATTGTAGTGGAAACCAGTGATTTATAGGGTGGCATATACCTCGGTAGAAGTATTTAACTTTTATTAAGTGAAAAAAAAATGCAAATTTTTTCCGTTTTTTTTTGGTTTTTTAAAAAAACATTATACATTTGCAACTCGTTTTTAACACGGTCCGTTCGTCTAGTGGTTAGGACGCCGGGTTTTCATCCCGGTAACAGGGGTTCGATTCCCCTACGGACTGCTCTTTTTTTTTAATAATAAAATACCAATGGCAAATCATAAATCCGCACTAAAAAGAATAAGGCAAACAAAGGTACGTAATGCAAGAAATCGTTACGTATTGGTAACAACGCGTAATGCTGTGAAAAAATTGCGCGAAATGAATGATAAAAAAGAAGCAGAAGAATATATACCAAAAGTATTTAGTATGATAGATAAATTAGCAAAAAGGAATATTTACCATCCAAATAAAGCTGCTAATTTGAAATCAAAATTGAGTAAGAAAGTAAATACTCTTTAAGGTTAAAAATAGGTTATTATAAGGCTGTCTCCTTTTGGGAAGACAGCTTTTTTATTGTAGATAGGTTTATAGAAATTGTAAAATTCAAGATGTAAAAAAATTTAAAACCATTAAAAGTATGTCTTTGGGCTTACTTAAAAAAGAATATTTTGGGTTTAAACTTGAATTTTTAATATAGGATTTATCATATATCTTTGTAGCCTTTGTTTTAATAAAATTTTCAACTATGTTTTTACTCGACAAACCATACATATCCGATTTTTTGAAAAAAACCCTTTCGCAGAATAAATATCCTGTTGTAGAAACACCTACCGCGGTGGAAATGCTTGCCGGAACAGACATCAATTTTATTTCGGAAGAAGAAGCCGCCGCAAAAATAAAAGCATCTAAATCGCCTGTATTATATACAAATTCAGAAAATACAGTGGCTTGGATGAACAAGCATTTACAGGGAACTGATACTTTGAAATTCATTAGCATATTTAAAGATAAAGCAGGATTAAGAGAGCTTTTGAAGCCTATGTATCCTAATTTCTTTTTTAAAAAAATGACTTTTGAAGAATTACCGACTTTAAATGTTGAAACATTGCCATTTCCTTTTATAATAAAACCCTCTGTAGGTTTTTTCAGTCTCGGTGTGCGAAAAGTTTTTAACGCTGAAGAATATTCGGCAATAATTGCAGAGATACAAGAGGATATGAAGCTTGCTAAAAAACTATACCCTCGTGAAGTAGTTGCCGAGACTACATTTGTTGCAGAAGAAGTAATTGAAGGAGAAGAATTTGCAATTGATTGCTACTATAACGAACACGGAAAACCTGTAATACTTAATATTACAAAACATCTTTTTGCATCGGAAACCGATATGAGCGATAGAGCGTATATAACCTCTAAAAATATTATAGAAACACATTTTGAAGAATTTGAAACTTTCTTAAAAAATCTCGGAAATTTATTAGGGATAAAAAACTTTCCGGTTCATGCAGAAGTTCGTAAAACTTCTGATAATGAGATAATTCCAATCGAAATAAATCCCTCTCGTTTTGGTGGTTGGTGTACTACTGCCGATTTGGCTTATCATGCTTATGGAGTAAATCTTTACGAAATTTTTGCTCATAAAGGAAGTATTAATTTTGACGAAGTTCTTAGGGGGAAAGACAATAAAACATATAGTCTCATAATATTAGATAACAGCACAGGAGTAGCTGCCGAGGATATTAAATCCTTTGATTATGATAAATTATTGAAAACTTTTGAAAAACCTTTGGAGTTGCGTAAAATTGACTATTCTAAATTTCCTATTTTCGGATTTTTGTTCATGGAAACGAGGGATGAGAATTTTAAGGAAATAGACTATATAATAAAATCTAAATTGAATGAGTTTATTTAGTTTGAGTTGTTTTCTGTGATATTATTACACAATAGTTCGTTAAATGGGAATTATATAACATAAAGTGTAATAGATTTTTTATTGCATATTTTGGGTTGAATTATAAATTATGAGCTATTGACTACAAAAATGATAAAAAAAGGCTGTCTAAAAATTATTAGACAGCCTTTTTTGGTATTAAAAGTTACCGGAGTAAACTTTTTCACCAAATACTTTTACAGCTTGAATAGCCTTTTCTTTTTCTTCAATAAATCCTATATGACCTGAGTTTTCGAGTAGTAAAAATTCGTGTTTTGCCGGTAAATCTTCCACTTTTAGTTTTCCTTGCGGAATAAAATTATCATACTTGCCTTGCACGTACAAAAGTGGTTGTTTGAATTGCTTTATTGTATCGGAATAATCTTTCCTGTCTCGCATTCCGCGCAAAGTAGCCTTTATTGTATTTGGATTTGTTGAAAGGGCTATTTGTGTGTTGACTTGTATGTTTCTAGCAAAAGCCGACAAGTTTTTACTTGCAAATACGCGTGGCGCATGCAAGCTGCAAAGCTCAAATGTTTTGCCTGTATCTACTCTTTTTATTGCTTTATCTCTGTTCTTTTTACCATCTTGCGAATCGGCAAATGGTACTGAATGAAAAAGACATAAAGCTGAAAGTTTTTCGGGATACATATCAGCAAAAGCACAAGAGGCATAACCACCCATTGAGTGCCCAACCATAAAAACTTTTTCAATATTTTCCGCTTTTAGTATGGAAAGCATTGCCTCTGCCATAAATTCAGGTCCGGCAATCGATGAGCTTAATTCACTTTTACCATGTCCGGGCAAATCCACAGCAATTATCTTAAAATATTCAGTTAGCTCGGTCGAAAATGTATTCCATATAGTTTTGTTTTCTAAAAATCCGTGCAAAAGCATTAAAGGCATTCCTGTCCCTCCAATGTTGTAGCATAATTTATTATTTTGGTATTCAACAAATTTTTCTTCAAAAATGGTATTATTTTTCATTTATTTTTTTGTAATAGTTTGATAATATGTATTTCACGTCAACTTTAGAGTTCTTGTAACTTGCTGGTAGTCAACGTTTTATAATTTACTCCTCATCAAATATTCAATCTCCTCAGGCTCAACAGGTTCATTTTTCAAAAGATTTATTTGCCCTGTTTCTGTTACTAAAATATCATCCTCCAATCTGATACCAATTGCTTCACCTTCTATATATATGCCGGGTTCGCAACTTAATAACATACCTGGTTCAAAAATAGTATTTTTATAACCTACATCATGAACGTCAAGTCCCATGAAATGTGAATTTCCGTGCATAAAATACTGTCGTCGCGGTGGATTTGCAGGATCTTGATTTTTCACTTCCGACTCTTTCAGCAATTTTAGATTAACAAGTTCATTATCGATTAATTTACCCACTTTTGTATTAACTGAATTTATTGAAGCACCCGGACGAATTAATTTTATTGCTTCGCGCATAACTCGCAACACAGCCGCGTATACTTCTTTTTGTCTTGGGGTAAATTTCCCGCTCACGGGTATAGTTCTGGTGGTATCTGCCGCATAATTTGCGTACTCTGCTCCAAAATCCATTAAAACCAAATCGCCTGCTTTACAAAGTTGGTCATTATTTACATAATGCAATACACAAGCATTTTTCCCCGAAGCAACAATAGGGGCGTAAGCATGTCCGTTGGCACCTTTGCGAATAAACTCATAAGTTATTTCGGCTTCAATTTCATACTCATACATTCCGGATTTTATACATTGCAACACTCTCTCGAAAGCATCGGCAGTAATATCGCAAGCCTTTTGGTGTAATTCAATCTCTTCGGGTTCTTTGCGCAATCTTGAATTTATCAACAAAGGAGCTAAACGTTCAAATTTATGCAAAGGAAACATTGCCTTTATTTTTTTGGCAAGCCGTATATCTGCATAGGGTACTTTTGTGAAAAATTTTTCATATTCATTCATATTTAAATAAATAAACTGTCTTTGAAGAGCTTTTTCTTTCAGAAAAAAGTCAAAAGCATCTAAATACTGAATATTTGATATGCCCGAAATGTCTTCTGCCTCATGCTTTCGGAGTTTGTGTCCTTCCCATATTTCAGTTGCCTTATTAGGTTTTAAAATAAAAAGTATGGCACTATTTTCCAATTTTGAAGCACCTGCATCTAAAATAAGCATACTTTTTTCTTGCTCAATACCCGTAAGGTAGAAAAAGTCTGAACTTTGTCTGTAAACATAAGTTTGGTCGCCATTTCTTGGCATTTCATCACTTGAAGTGAGAACAGCTATTGAATTTTTATTCATACCACTTATAATTTTGGCTCTGTTCTTCTCAAAAAGTTGCTTTGAAATTTTATTATATCTCATAATTTATTATTCAAAAGATTATTATTTATTGTAAATATTTAATAATCAGTTAATTACAATACTGCTTGTAATTTATTGATTATTAGCACTTTAACTTTATTTTTTAAATTCAACGAAGTACAGTTATTTATAATACCTCTAAATTAAACAAAACATGTTACGCAGCATATATTATATGTTACATGTTTAATACCTTTGGGTACAAATATATTTATTTTGTACATAAGTTAATAAATTTAATAAAAAAACAAATTCTTATGAGCTTTTTAAAATCATCTATCGGAAAGAAATTTTTAGTAAGTATTTCCGGATTGTTTCTTGTTACATTTTTAATTGCGCATCTACTGGCTAACATGGCATTACTTGCCGGTTCAGATGCCTACAATATTGTAGTCCACTTTATGGATACCAACCCGTTCATTCAAATTATGCAGCCTGTGTTGGCTTTGGGATTCATAATACATATTTTGTATGCTATTACAGTGGAATTAAAAAATCGTAGTTCTCGTCCGGTCAAGTACAAATTAGTGAATCAGGACAAAGAAGTATCATGGGCATCACGCAACATGATTTATCTTGGAATTGTCATTATCGTTTTCTTAATCGTACACTTGTACAACTTTTTTTGGAACATGAAATTTGTTGAAAACCATCATCTTCTAAAAGAAGTAAACGTAGACGGCGAAATGATGCATAATGCCTATGCTTTGGTAGCAGGTTTATTTACACAAGATATATTTTTGGGGTCGCACATAGTGTATTCAGTGCTATATATGTTGGGAGCTATTGCTTTAGGCTTACACCTCCACCACGGATTTTGGTCAGCATTCCAAACACTTGGACTGAGTAATAATATCTGGAGAAAACGCCTATCTATATTAGGCGACGTTTTTGCCATAGTTATTGCAGGAGGATTTACAGTAATACCTTTGTATTTCCTTTTATTTAATTAATAATTTAAGAAATAGTAAAAAACATATATTATGAACAAATTAGATGCAAAAATTCCGGAAGGAAAACTTAAAGATAAATGGTCAAATTATAAAGATAAACAAAACCTTGTAAACCCTGCCAATAAAAGGAAATTAGACGTAATAGTTGTAGGTACAGGGCTTGCCGGAGCAGCAGCAGCAGCGAGTCTTGGTGCTATGGGGTTTAAAGTAAAATCATTTTGTTATCAAGATAGTCCCCGTCGTGCTCACAGTATTGCAGCGCAAGGCGGTATAAATGCAGCAAAAAACTACCCAAATGACGGCGACACAGTTTATCGTTTATTTTACGATACCGTAAAAGGAGGCGACTATCGCTCAAGAGAAGCCAATGTATACCGTTTGGCAGAAGTCAGTAACAATATCATAGACCAAGGTGTAGCACAAGGAATACCTTTTGCCCGTGATTACGGCGGATTGTTAGACAACCGTTCATTTGGAGGTGCTTTGGTATCCAGAACATTTTATGCTCGCGGACAAACCGGACAACAGTTGTTACTCGGAGCATACAGTGCATTAAATCGTCAGATAGCCGATGGTAATGTTGTAACTTACCCTCGTACTGAAATAATGGATATTGTAATTGTAGAAGGACGCGCTCGCGGAGTAGTAGCACGTGACCTTATAACAGGTGAAATAAATAGTTATTTCGGTCATGCCGTAGTATTAGCAACGGGCGGATACGGAAATGTATTCTTCTTATCGACAAACGCCATGGGTTCAAACGGAAGTGCTGCATGGAAAGCCCATAAAAGAGGTGCTTTCTTTGCTAACCCCTCTTACGTGCAAATACACCCCACATGTATTCCTGTACACGGCGAATTCCAATCAAAATTAACTCTTATGAGTGAAAGTTTGAGGAATGACGGTCGTATATGGGTGCCTAAGAAAAAAGAAGATGCCGAAGCAATAAGACTGGGTAAAAAACGCCCTGAAGATTTAAGCGAAGAAGAACGCGATTACTATCTCGAGAGACGTTATCCGGCATTCGGAAACTTAGTACCTCGCGATGTGGCTGCACGAGCAGCTAAAGAGCGTACCGATGCAGGTTTTGGTATAGAAAATAATCCAAATAAAGAAGGCGTATTCTTAGACTTTAAACATGCCATAGAACGCCTCGGTAAAGATGTTATTGAAGCACGCTACGGTAACCTTTTCCAAATGTATGAAAAAATTACCGACGATGATCCTTACAAAACCCCGATGAAGATTTTCCCTGCCGTACACTACACAATGGGCGGACTTTGGGTAGATTATGAATTACAATCGACAATACCCGGATTATTCGTAGCAGGCGAAGCCAATTTCTCCGACCACGGTGCAAACCGCTTAGGAGCATCGGCACTTATGCAAGGATTAGCCGACGGATATTTTGTATTACCATATACAATACAAAATTACCTTGCCGACCAAATAGTTGTTCCGCGTATGGATCCAAAAACCCAAAAAGAATTTAAAGAAATTGAAGACGAAGTACGCGAAAGAATAAATAAATTCATGAACATAAAAGGCAGTCGTTCAGTTGATTCATTCCATAAAGAACTTGGTAAAATTATGTGGAATAATGTAGGAATGGCAAGAGATGCCGAAGGTTTGAAAAAAGCACAAGAAAGTATTCGTAAGTTGCGCAAAGAATTTTATAACGACCTTAGAATACCGGGCAAATCAGATGGAATAAATACCGAACTTGAAAAAGCTTTGCGTGTAGCCGATTTTCTTGAACTTGGTGAACTTATGGCAACTGATGCTCTTGTGCGCGAAGAATCTTGTGGCGGACACTTCCGTACTGAATATCAAACCAAAGAAGGTGAAGCCTTAAGAAAAGACAAAGAATTTATGCACGTTGCAGCTTGGGAATATGCCGGCGAAAATAAAGAACACATAAGGCATAAAGAAGAACTGCAATACGAAGAAATTGAAGTTAAAACACGTAATTACAAAACCGCATAATAACTTCTTTAATCAATTTCATTTTTGAAATTTTAATATTAAAAATTATGGCTTCTAAAACAATAAATATAAAACTTAAAGTATGGCGTCAAAAAGACGCACAAAGTAAAGGTAAATTTGAAAACTATGAAATGAACAATGTTTCGGTAGACAGTTCGTTTCTTGAAATGATGGATTTACTCAACGAAAAATTAGTCAATGAAGGACAAGAACCGGTTGCATTCGACCATGATTGTCGTGAAGGTATATGCGGAATGTGCAGCATGTACATAAACGGCGAGGCTCATGGTCCTGACCGACTAATTACAACTTGCCAATTACACATGCGTAAGTTTAAAGACGGCGAAACAATAACCATAGAGCCTTGGCGTACAGGAGGTTTCCCTGTTATAAAAGACCTTATGGTAGACCGCAGAGCTTATGATAAAATATTGCAAGCCGGCGGGTTCATATCCGTAAACACAGGTGGAGTACCTGATGCCAATTCAATACCGATTGAAAAAGCCAAAGCCGATGAAGCAATGGATGCAGCAAGTTGTATTGGATGTGGAGCATGTGTGGCAACTTGTAAAAACTCTTCTGCAATGTTGTTTGTTGCGGCAAAAGTTTCTCAATTAGCCTTATTGCCACAAGGTAGGGTAGAAGCTACTCGCAGAGCTAAAAATATGGTTGCCAAAATGGATGAAGTGGGCTTTGGAAACTGCTCTAACACAGGAGCTTGTGAAATTCAATGTCCTAAAGGAATATCATTGGCTCATATAGCAAGGCTTAACAGAGAGTTTTTACTCGCTTCATTTAAAGGATAATTTTTTTCATAATGATAAAAAAAGAAAGCCCTCTTGCAATATGTAAGAGGGCTTTTAATTTATATTTTATTGAATATTTCGGATTAAAAGTGTGATAAAATTATACTTAGTTACAGTTAGTACTGTAAGTCCTAATTATTTCAGGATCAATATCATCTTTTTTCCAATCATACGGAGGTATGTCGTCTAATTGTTCTTGACTTACTGTGATGCACATTAAAGGGTTGTCAAAACACCAAAAAACATTTAAATTCTCAATCATACTTACGTCTAATGATGATATTTCGTTGTGATGACAATGAAATTCTTGTAACATAGTGTTATTGCTCAAATCCAAAGCCTGTATTCGGTTGTTAGGACAATTAAGTATAACTAATTTTTTGTTATTGCTTATATCTAAACTTGTTAATTTATTTTTAAAGCAATGTAAATATATCAAATTTGTATTTTTAGTTATGTTTAAAGAGGTTAAAATATTGTCATTACAATACAATCCAATTAATTTCGGATTGTTACTTAAATCTAATTCTGTTAAATTATTTTCTAAGCATTCAACCTTTTTTAATTCCGGATTTTTACTGAGGTCTAATTCACTTAATTGATTTCTGTAACAAATAACTTCTGTTAATTTAGTGTTTTTACTTATATCTAATTTAGTTAGTTTATTCCCGCTGCAATTTAAAAAATCCAATTCCGTATTTTTTGTTAAGTCTAAACTTGTTAAATTGTTGGTGCCGCTACAAACCAGTGATTCTAAAAGAGTGTTTCCACTTACGTCTAAACTTTTTATTTGAGAATCTTTACAGCCAAAGCGAGTTATATTTCCATAAATGGTAATAGTGTCTACGTCTATTCTATATTCAGTTCTGCCATCAAAAGATTTTACGGTTTCGTTTTCGTCTTTAACTCCATTTTTATTAAAATCTATCCAAACATAGGGCTTGTCTTCTTCGGCAGCAACTAAGTGTAGCCATATTATTTTTTCGTCGGTAGTTAATGTTATTTTTTGAATAGGACTATTTTCTCCTTTTTCTATCGTTATGTTTAAAACTGATTTTTTGTCAGTTTCGGTGTCGGCAACAGTTACTTTTGACTTGCCTTCTGCAAGAGCTTCAATTGTAATTGTATTGCCGTTGAGGGTAGCTTGTACCTTGTCGTTGTCTACCTCAACAGTATAGTTCCCGCTTCCCAGCAATATGTTTACCGTAGTAATTTCGCCTGATTTAAGATTTATTTCTGTTTTGTTAATGCCTAAATCATTAACATTTTCAGGGTTGTCTGTGTTGTCCTTTTCGCAAGAAACAACGAATATCAGATTAATTAAAAGTAATCCGATAAATTTCAATCTGTTTTTCATGTTTAAAATTTTTGTTTTATTTTAATTTGAATGTTCATCACGAAGTTCTAACCCATAATTAGAGTTTAACAAAAGTATTTTATTTTTATAGAAACAATAATCTTTTTTTATTCAAAAGAAAACACAAACATGCAACCCCTTTACTATCAATGTCTTACAGTAAATTTATAGAATAAACTTTCCACCGGTAAGAATACAGCTAAGTATTCTCACAAGGTGGAAAGTTTAAGTTTTCAAGGGATTATTTTGAAATAATTAGTTCAAGAACAATTACTTCTTTACTTTTTTCTAAATTTATTAAATAAATACCTGATTTTAAATTTTTGGTAGATAAAGATAAAGTTGATTGATTTATTTTATTTGAAAAATATACAACTTTCCCCGAATTATCAATTATAGAAATTGATTTAATTTGTTTGTAAGCTTTACCTAATTCAATTTTAAAATAATTATTGGCAGGGTTAGGATACAATTTTATATTGTCTTTATCAATAGTTTTAGTATCAATAGTTGCTATTGTTAAAGTTTCTTCGTGAGTAGAGTTACCGCAAGTATTAACTACTTCTAAACTAATAGTGTAATTTCCGTTTGCTGTGTATGTATGCTCAACGTTTGCTGTTGTACTTGTTGTTCCGTCTCCCAAATCCCAATTGTACGAATCTGCATTTGTACTTGTATTTGTGAATATAATTGTTGGCGAGTTGGTGTTGTCTGTGGTAAAATTGGCTTGGGGTAAAGCTTTTTCAGTAATGGTAACAGTTGCTGTTGCAAATCCCAAGGAGTTTGTAACGGTATAAGTGTAAACCAAATCGTTTTGTGTCCACGTTCCACCCTCGTCAGGATTTCCGCCCAAAGCGTTAAATAAATCTTCTTCGCTTGGTGTTGTACCTTCGCAAACTTCTAATGTGCCATTGGTCCCCGGATTTGGAGCTGTTATTTCTGTAACTGTAACGGTTGCTGTGGCAGCACCGCAAGGGGCATTACCCGTAACAGTATAGGTGTAAATTAATCCTTCATTAGTCCATGTTCCGCCGGTATCAGGATTTCCGCCCAAGGCGTTAAATAAGCCTTCATCGCTTGGTGTTGTACCTTCTAAAATACTTAATGTCCCGTCGGTGCCGGCATTTGGTGCTGTTGTTTCTGTAATGGTAACGGTTGCTGCCACATTGCCACACGGACTACTTATTGTATAGGTATAAATCAGCCCATCGTTTGACCATGTTCCACCTTCATCAGGATTTCCATTTAAGGCATTAAATAAATCTTCTGTACTTGGCGTTGTTCCTTCGCAAATATTTAAAGTTCCGTTTGTACCTGCATTTGGTGCAGAAGTTTCCGTAACAGTAACTGTTGCTGTAGCATCTACGCATGGGGCTGTACCTGTAACTGTATAGGTGTAAATTGTACCATCGTTAGTCCATGTTCCACCTTCGTCGGGAGTTCCTACTAATGCGTCAAATAAATCTTCATTGCTTGGTGTTGTGCCCTCGCAAATTAGTAACATTCCGTCTGTACCGGCATTGGGAGCTGTTTTTACGGTGATATAATCGGTTTTTGTTTGGGTGTTAGTTCCGTTTGCGTTGGTTGCTGTTAGAGTAACTGAATATGTGCCGGGTATCATATACAAATGTGATGGATTTTGTTCTGTTACTTCGGTTGTTCCGTCTCCAAAATCCCACAGCCATGAAGTTGGTGTACCTGTTGAGGCATCGGTGAAATTAACAGAAGCGCCTGCACATATTTCTGTTTGATTTGCAGAAAAATCGGCAACCGGTGCCGTAGCGGTTCCACTTGTTCCATCTACTTTTACGCTATCTACATACCACTCATCGCCAAGGTCACTAATTCTTACAAAAGCAATATAAACTGTTTGACCTTTGTAAGCTGATAAATCAATTTCTTTTTTAGTATATTCGGTTGTAAAGTCAGTTTCTCCGTAGAGTTCTAAAGTTGTAAAAGAGGCAATATCGGTTTGAGAACTTGTTGATAATTTTATGGCATATTCGCCAGAATAATCAGTTTCATTTGCCTGTTTTTGAGAGAAACTTAAAGAAGCTGTTTGGCTAGGCAAAGTAATTGGGGGAGTTACCAACCAATCTTCTGCTTCTCGACTTCCGTTTAGGTTATAAAAAACATAGGCAGCATGATTAAATGCTTCTATTTTTTGCATCCAATTGTCTTCCGGATTGTCATTTAAACCATTTGCGCCTACATAGGATGTCCAACATTGAGGCGGAAATGTATTTCCTTCAAAATATTCTTCAAAAGGAAAATTTGTTATAGCTTCGCAAGAAGAGGTGGTCGAGAAATTTAGCTCATTGCCATAAGTTGTACCATTTGCATTTGTAGCATAGGCTCTTACATAGTAAGTTGTGGAAGCCGATAAGCCTGTTATATTAGAGGTAAATTCTCCTATTCCTGTTTCGGTATCAGTAATAACATTGTCGGATAATGTGGGTTGTGTGTTTGTTCCCCAAACAATACCGCGAGCAGTTATTGCACTTCCTCCGTCGGTGGTAATGTTTCCGCCTGATATTGCCGAATTAGCAGTTATGCCGGTAACTGCTGTGGTGGTAAGAGTGATTTCATCATTGGGGTTTGTGCTTGCCAGAGGGGTTTCCCACAGTCCTCTCCCGTAAGATGCTAAACGTAGTCTGCTATTGGCAGGAGTTGTGTTGTCGTAGTATATTTCTAATTCGCCGCATTTTACTTTTGGCAAACCGTCATTGTATTCTACCCAGTTGGCAGTTCCTTTTTTTATGTAAACTCCTAATTCAGTACCTACGTATAAATGTACTTCGTTTGTTGCTTCTTTATTTTGTACTATTGTGTAAACGGGTATTTCAGGCAATCCGGCAGATATATTTGTCCAGTTTGTGCCTCCGTCTGTGCTTTCGAAAACACCTTGGTTGTTGTACCCACCTGTTGTTATCCAAAGATGTTCGGGATTGTCATTTTTTATTGTAATAGAAGTAATTTCACCCAAAAAAGTAGGAAGAACAACAGAGTTCCAAGAAGTACTTCCGTCATTGGTTTTCCACATAGAGTATTTGTCAGTAACGTATAAAATGGAGCTGTTTGAGGGTGCTATTGCCATGTTACGTATTTGAAAGTAAGAGGTAAATGATGTGTTTTTTGTCCATGTATTACCTTTGTCGGTCGTTTTCCATACATTTTCATAGCCTGCATATATGGTATTATGGTCTGTTGGTGATATTACATAAGGCGTAACCCAAGCTCCCTGTACGGCAATTCCATTTTCTTTAGGAGTTATTGTTTCATAATCTGTCCAGTTATTTGTTGTACGATAAATTTCGCCTTGTGCATAAGTTGCGTATTGTATATTTGAATTTGTATAATCAATTAAACATTCCATACCGTCGCCACCTGTTACGTCTGTCCAAGTGCCATTTTCTAAAAGTTTGCTGCCATTGTCTTGCAAGCCGGTGAGTGTTTTTGTGCTTTCTTGTGCAGACACACTTAATTTGTATATTTGGCTTATTACCAGTCCATTAGATTTGTCAGTCCAGTTTGTTCCATTATCTGTGGAAATATAAATTCCGCCGTCGTTTCCTTCAAATAAATCGCCGTTGCTACGGTAATTTAAAGTGTGTTTGTCGGCGTGTACTTCTTTTATACCGTCAGCTCCTGCCCAGTGGCTGGAAATACTCCAAGTTGTACCTCCGTCGGTACTTTTCCAAGTGTTAACACCTCCTATAAAAATTGTATTAGCATCTGTGGGCGATACTGCTATTGCTAAATCGTACCAACCTTGTCCGCCTGCATCAGAACCATTTGTTTCATAACCTAATAAGTTTTTGGTTGTACCGTCTAAAATTTGTGTGAATGAAGCACCACTGTCAGTTGATTTATATATACCTGTTAATCCGCCCAGGTCATCAGATACAACAGCTACTACTAAATCGGCATTTGCTGCGCTTACAGCAAGTTCTATTCTGCTACCGTTTGAAAAAACGGAGTTCCAATTTGTACCTGCATCGGTTGATAAATAAATTTCTCCATTTTCGGTAGAACCATATAGAGTTGAAAAATTACCCGGTTTGTATTCTATATCAATAAAAACTTTATCGGATAGATTATTCCAATTTGTTCCTCCATCTGTGGTTTTGTAAACCCCCTCATTGGTTGCTGCTATTATTGTTTGCTCGTTTGTAGGGTCTAATAATAGGCGATTTATTCTATTTCTTGCTTCTAATGTAAATGACAATCCGGTTGTGTTCCAAGTTGCGCCGTCGTCTGTTGATTTTAAAACTCCTATGCCTCTATTGTCCCAAGCATCTCGGTCGCCGGTGCCTATGTATATGGTTTTAGAAGTAGCATAATCATTTGGAATTATAATGTCTGATACGCCTAATATTTGATTTTCATCAGTTAGGCAAGTCCATGAAGCTCCATTATCGCGAGTAACCCATAAACCGCCGGCAGGTGCGCCTACCCAGTATGTGTTATTGTCGCTTGGGTGAAAAGCTACACAGTTGATACGTCCTATTCCTGCATATCCACCTGTTGATGAATTAGTTCCTAAACTTGTCCAACCGGCTCTGTCTTTACCTGAACGTGAGTTTGGATGTGTCTTTACAAATTCATCATAAACTTGTTGAGCTGTTTTTTGCGGGAAAACGCCATTTGCATCAACTTGTCCTTCCATTTGGTAGTACCAACGCATAAATTGTTTCCAACCGTAGGCTTTTTTCTTAACTCCATTTTTGTAATAGTAGCCTTTTTTTACATTATAATGCGACCAATAGGCATCAAATGCTTGTTTGTGGTCTTTAAGTGTAAGTTGTTGCTTGTTTTTTTCTTTTGGCAATAAATTAAGCCAAGGTTGTGCTTGTGTGCTAACAAAAATTGTTAGAAGACAAAACAATAAAAGAGTGTGTTTTTTTATCATTTTACAAAATTTTAATTAATAAAATTGATAGATTAGTGCTGTATTTTTGTTTAAGATAAGCTCTAAAAGTACTTAACTCTACGTTACTTTAAACTCTTACTCTTTAACAAATACAAAAGTTTTTAATATTTTCTGCAAATTTATTAATTTATGTACTGAGGTCAAGTTTTCACATTAAATTACCTATAAATAGGTATGTTTTTGTGCAGGGGAGAGTTTTTGAAACTAAAAGTTAATCTGCTGTTGTGTTGCTCATGAGGTGTTGACTACGAGATAGTTATAAGTAGTCATACTGAATGAACTGCTGTTACAAAATCGGAGGTTAATGAATTGTTTTCTTCAAAAATATTGCCTGCCACTATTAAATCGGCTCCTGCCTGACAGGCTTGCGCTGCTGCTTGAGGGCTGCGTATGCCACCGCCTACTATGAGGGGAAGTTTGGTTTGTTTTTTTATTGCTGAAATCATTTCGAGAGGAACGGGATACAATGCACCACTGCCTGCTTCTAAGTATATGACTTTAAGACCTAACATTTCGCCTGCTATGGCTGTGGATACTGCTATTTCTGTTTTGTCGCGCGGAATTGCACGTGTGCCACTTATATATTCTACCGAGCTGCATTTGCCACCATCTATAAGTATATACCCTACGGGAACTATTTCAAGTTTACTGCGTTTTAGTTCACGTGCCGCTGTAACATGCTGCCCTATAAGTAGTTCAGGGTTTCTTCCTGAAATTAAAGATAACAACAATAAAGTGTCGGCTTGTGGACTTATTTGAAGGATATTGCCGGGAAATAATATTACGGGAAGTTTACATGTTGATTTTATGAGCTTGCAGAGCGAGTCTGTTTCTTTGCCGCTTGTGCTACCGCCTACAAAAATAAAATCGACATTGTTTTTTTCGGCAATACGACATTTTTCGGCTGCCGAATGGTCGGTTTCTTTGTCAGGGTCTAATAGAATTGCTATTTTTTTATGCTCTTTTTCAAATTTTAGCTTGTCGAGAAATTTCATCTGTTTATTTTTTTGTTGGAAGCGGGAAGTTGGAAGATAGAAGTTTTCGTTTTTCGGTTTGTTTTTAAAAACTTTCAACTATGACTGTTTCATAGAGTAACTTCATAAGGTGAATAAAAAAATTGCTATTTCTATTTTTCAAAAAGGATTTTTATTGCTGTTATTATTAAAAAAATGGCAAAGATTTTTTTCAATACGTTTCCTGATAATTTTACTGCCAAAAGTGAGCTTCCATAAGCTCCTGCTATAAAAGCTACTGCGAGTATGAGTACCATTTTTATATCAATATTTCCCGATTTGTAATAGTTAATTGCCCCTGATAGTGCTACGGGTATACTTAACAAGCCCAGTGATGTACCTTGTGCTTGGTGTTGTATCATGCCAAAAACGTATATTAATGCAGGGACTACTATTATGCCGCCGCCTATTCCCAACAAGCCGCTAATTGTACCGGCTAATATGCCTATTATTAATAATAAAATTATGGAAGTAAGGTTCATTTTAAAAATCAAGGTTTAGTGAAAAATAAAATACTCTGTCGTGAATATAATAATTATCTATACCCCATGCCCAGTCTAAACGCATGAAATATCCCAAAATTCGACTTCGCAAACCAAAACCGTATCCAAAAATTACAGGCCAGCGATTTTTGTCTACAATAACGGTTATGGGACCGGATTTAATTGTTTCGGTGAGATATTTATTTTTTTCGTCATAAGGCGATTTGCCCGACCAAGCTGCTCCGGCATCTAAAAAAGCTACTATTTGAAAGGTATTTAAGAAATCGGAGTTTAGAGGTCTGTTCACTAAATATCTGATAATAGGAAAACGTATTTCGTTATTTATTACAAAAAAAGTATTTCCGTTTCTGGCATTTTGAATAAAACCTCGCATATTGGTGGCAACTGCCTGATATACATATTCTTGGTCGTAGTTAATATTGACGGTTGAATTAAACATTTCTTTGTCGGGTGAAAGCGAAAACCAATTATCGACACCGCCCAAATAATATAATAGTTTACTCTTTCCGAATGAAGTGCCTGCACCTATTCGAGAGGCAAATATTAATGTTCTGTGAATTTTTTTATAAAATCTAAAGTCATATCCGAGTGTTGCAAAATTTGTATAGCCCGAAAATGCTCCCATTCCGGCTTCTCCAAACATCTCTTCGCCTACTTGTTGATAAAATTCACCAAATAATTTAAAACGTGTTCCATCCCAAAGATTTATTCCTAAAGTTCGGGTATTGTCGAAAATATATTCTAACTTAACACCTATGAAAGCCTGATTTTGAATTGGCGCTCTTAATGAGTTGTAATCGTTTGATTGCCATAGCCCTTTATCATGTCTGAAATTAAATGTTCCTCGTACTGCGGCTACTTGATTAAATGGATATTTGAGTGAGTATATTCCTTCATTAGAGAAAATTTTGAAATAATGAGGCCATCCGTAATCGTCGTAGTAGCTGTGTACTTGGGTTTGTCTGTGGTATATGTATTGTTTGTCTAATCGTCCTTTTAGGTCTTCTAAACTCAGCAAATATTCATAACTGTCGAAATTGCCTCCTATACGAAATCCTCCTGTAATACGGTAGTCTTCCAACAAATCGTATGCACCTACTTTTGTAAAAACATTTATGCCCGGGTTAAAATAGTATGCGCCGCCTGTAAATATTTGATAAGAATTGTTTAAAAGTCCAAAATCTATTTGTTGTACCAAATGGTTGGTATAGAAGTTTAATTTATAATTTCTGGTGTCGATAATTTGTTCGTTTTCTGTGGGAGTTTGAAAAATAGAATCTTTTATGGGATGAATATCGTAATAAATATTATTTTTCTCAATTTCAAAAACATACGCATCAATATCTATGAGTAAACTGTCGGGGTGTGCGATGTTTTTAGGCGGATTGGCGCGTAAACTGTCTTTTCGGGCTTTGTCTAAAGCAGCTTTTCGCAATTCAGCCAATTTTAAACTGTCGGTATATTGTTGCTCGGAGCGTATATTTTCCATAAAAGGACTTGAGAAATTGGTTGTTGCAACACGATTGGTATTCAAAGTATTTTCAAACAGTTTGTATCTGTTATCTTTAAGTATTAAATCATATATTTTATTGTCGCGAGGCGAAAAGGCATACTCTTTTATGTTGTGAGGATAGTCGGTGATGGGATTTTGAACAGAAAAATATCGATAATGTATTGAGGTATCGACATTACTTATGGTACTGTCGAAACTTGCTGTGTAAATATTTTGAATACCGTTTTTGTCGGATAGCAACAAATATTTATTTTTTGATAAATATTGTGGGAAATGTTCGTTTATATAAGGTGTATTTGTTATTCGAGTGAGTGTTTCTGCACGTTGTTTATAGTTGTATTCGAATAAATCGTAGGTGTGGGCATTATCTTCCGAAGTTGAATTGAGAGAGGTATCTTTGCGATTGGATGAGAATACTATTTTTTGCGATTTTTCCGTAAATACCGGGTTCAAATCGTCTGCCAAATCGTTTGTAATGCGGATATGGCTATTGGCAGGCAGCACATATACGTATATATCTGATTGACCGTTCTTTACACCTGATAGCACTAATGAATATCCATCGTCGGAATAGGCAAAAGATAATACTTTATCGAAGTAAGATAGTCGTTTGCGTGTAAGCTTTTTTCTGTCTAAATTATAGTCATATATGTATAACCAACCGTATTCTTCTGTTATAAACGAAAAAATTTGTCCTCCCGGATGCCAAGCTGTTACGGGTTGTGAGTAATCGGTAATTTGTTCTAAGGGATGTCCTTTGCGCCTTATGATTTTACGTTTCTTTTTTTTGGTGTCGTATATACATATTGCATAACGCCCTTTTTTATGTTTTATATAACTTATATAGCGCTTATGCGGGTCGGTTTTCAATTCGCGCCATTTTCTATGTTTTTTACTTTTCAGCAATTTTGCACCTTGGTGTTGTTCTGTTTCTAATTTTTCTAATTTGAAGCGTTCCTTGTAATATTCTTTCCATTCAGGGGTAAGACCTTTTACCGATATTCCCAATAAACTTCTGAAACCGGCTTCGGTGCTTTTGTTTAAACGCGTAACATACAATATGTTGGGTATGATATTTTTTCCATAAATGTCGCTTATGAAATACCAGAAAGAATACCCTGCTATGCGTGCTTCGTTGCCGATAAGGTGGTTTATGTTTTTATATCTTCCGCTTTCAAAACCGTCTCTTATTTGGTCTTCAATTTCAGGAGTCCACTCTTCCGACAAGTAGCTTACGAGCCCCTCTATATACCAGTCAGGTAGGTTTATAAGTGCCGAGTTTGTAAGGCGCTGTCGGAAATTACCACTGTAAATAATTTCGTTTATCAATAATTTGTATATACCTGCTCTTATTTCTTGACGTAAATTTTTTTGCACATTTTCATAAAATACTAAAACTTTATTATCTATAATTTTAGTACTGCCTCCTATATTTGAGTTTTCATTTTGAGTGTCGAACCCTATATTGCTTTCTCTGAAATCCGAAAGTTTTTTGTAAACTATGAAAATAAGACGTTTTTGAAGTCCGTAACCAAAGAAATTTTCGGCTTTTTTAATTTCTTCTTTAGCTATTTCAGAAATTCGTTTGCTCATTTTTTCTTCACCGGCATAAAAATAAACATCAAAATCATCATATCTGTAAAATTGATAAAAACGCTTTTTATACTGAACTCTATTTTTTCCAAAAGTCATTTGATGACCATTATAAAATTGAGCTTTTGCTGAATTATCAAGGCAAAACAAGAATACCAAAAATGTAAAAAAATAAATATTAGTGAGTTTTTTCAAAATATATACATTTAAAAATATATGATTTTTTCAAATAAAAAACATTTGAAAAATATAAAATATAAATAAATTTTTAGCAAAATATGCTTTTTGATTATACAAATATATTAATTTTGCAAAAATAACGTTTAAAATGCAATGATATATCTTTTTTTTTGAACTATATAAAAATACATTTATAAAACATTTATTATTATGAGTAGATACAAAATATTATTGACAGGAATTATTTTATTAAGTTTAATGACCCAAATTTTTGCGCAAAGCAGAAAGGCTAATATGGCTTTTGAAAATGCCAATCATGATTTTGGTAAAATAAAAGAAGAAGACGGCGATGTGCGTTATTCTTTTGTTTTTAAAAATACGGGAGCTGAGCCTATTATTATTAACAACGTGAAATCCAGCTGTGGTTGTACAACACCTAATTGGACAAACAAACCCGTGCGAGCAGGAGAAACCGGAAATATAAATGTGGTTTACCATACCAAAGGACGACCGGGTAACTTTCATAAATCAATAACAGTTTATTCAAATGCAGAAAACAGCCCTACTGTATTAAAAATAAGCGGTAACGTAATACCAAGACCTAAAAAACCGGAAGAAGAATATCGCTATTTGATAGATAAAATAAGATTTAAACGCAGAAATATTCATTTTGCCAATATCTATAATGATGAAACTCGTACAGAGACAGTAGAATTTTTAAATATTTCTCAAGAACCGGTAGAATTATCGGTAACTACCAAAACTGCTAAACCTAAACATCTTTCAGTAACTATAAGCCCTAAAGTGGTAGCACCCGGACAAAAAGGTACTATGACCATAAAATATGATGCAGCTGCGCAAGGTGATTGGGATTATGTAAGAGATGACTTTTTGTTAGACGTAAACGGGAAATATGATTCACGTTACAGAATATCAGTAAGCGCAACCATAAAAGAACGCTTTACTAAAGAAGATTTACTAAATCCGCCCGCAATAACATTTATAACCCCCCAACTCTATGAATTTGGAAATATAACAAAAGGCGATGTAGTAGAACATACTTTTAAATTTAAAAATACAGGAAAATCTGATTTAAAAATAAGAAAAGTACGTGCTTCATGTGGTTGTACGGGAGCAGTAACCGGTAAAAAAGTTTTGAAACCCGGAGAAGAAGGAACTGTAAAAGCAGTATTTAGGTCGGCAAGCAAAAAAGGCGCTCAACGCAACACTATAACCATGATAACAAATATACCCGGACAAACCAATAAAAGAGACAATTACCGAGTGATATTTACAATGAAAGGTAATGTAAACCCTAAGAAAAAGTAAGAAATAAGGATAGCTCCAAAAAACCTAACTTTGATTTTAAAAATCTTTGAATTGTGAATTTTTAGAGATTATCATAAGTCAGAAGAGGGAAGAAGGTAGACCGAAGATGGGATATAAACTTCCCTCTTCTTTCTTCCAACTTCCCTCTTTCAACTAAAATATAAACACATGAAAGTATACACCAAAGGCGGCGATAAAGGAAAAACCTCATTATTGTCGGGCGAGCGAGTAAAAAAAAATCATTTGCGGCTTGAAACCTACGGTACAGTAGATGAACTTAATTCATTCATAGGACTTTTAATGACCGAAATAACCGACTCGGAATATCATAAATTTCTTAAAGACATTCAAAACAGACTCTTTGATTTGAGTACACATTTAGCCGTAGAAAGTGAGGTGCGTTTTTCGTTGCCTCAAATGAGTAAAGCACAAATAACAGAAGTAGAAAAAGAGATTGACCGAATGAATAAAAATTTGCCCGATTTAAAATATTTTATACTACCCGGAAGCTGTCGTGCGGGAGCTTTGGCGCATGTATGCAGAAGTATTTGCAGGCGAGCCGAAAGACTTATCACAAGTCTGCCGGAAACAGAAATGATTAAAACATTAATTTTGCCTTACATTAATCGATTGTCTGATTATTTTTTTGTGTTAGCAAGAATTTTAAACAAAGAAAACAACAGCCCCGAAGAATTTTATGTTCCATAAATAAATATAGAGGGATATATTTAGTTGTTAATTTTTTGTAATAACACCTCTCTTTTAAAACAAAGCTATCTTTTTGATAATCAATTGTTTATTATGTAAAATTTTGCTTTGCAAGTTTCTAATTATAGGTTTATTATAAAAAAAATAGTGAACTATTTAATACAAATATTGCAGATTTATTTTTTTTTATATATTTGCCGATATTTTTTTTGAAAAACCCATATAATTATTAAGCTATATGTATTGGACATTAGAATTAGCTTCGAAATTAGAAGATGCTCCTTGGCCGGCAACCAAAGACGAATTAATTGATTTTGCCATTCGTTCAGGCGCTCCATTAGAAGTAATAGAGAACCTGCAAGACATTGAAGACGAAGACGAAACCTATGAAAGCATTGAAGATATTTGGCCTGATTATCCAAGTAAAGATGACTTCTTTTTCAATGAAGATGAGTATTAAAAATTAAACACCGATTATGTATTATAAATTCAGCGTACAATAGAGTTTCTAATATGTATTTGGGACGAAAAACATTACAAAAAAACGAAAGTGCCGGCACTTTCGTTTTTTTATTGTGGTTAAATAAAAAAGAAACTGTCTTAAAAATTATAAGACAGTTTCTTCTACATTAATTTATCTTGAAATTATTTAATTATGAGTTTTTGGAAGAATACTTTCCCGTCTACTCTAACTTGTACCGGATAAATACCGGGTTGCAATTTAGATAAATCAAGCGATGTATTCAAAATATAGTTGCTGGCTTTAAATGTTTGTTTATGAACAATTTGTCCGGCTATATTGAATACTGTAAATTGAATTTTTCCTTTTCCTTTTACATTTAGAACAACCATTCCATTTGTAGGGTTAGGAACTATACTGAAAGTATTTATGTCTTTAATATCATTAATTCCAACAGGCTCACCCATATCTACTTCAATTACTTTATCTTCCAAAAGGTCTACAGAGCCGTTGTAATTATTAAAATTATCGGCTGTAACTGTATAGGTGTAATATTTTTTCAATATGTTTGAGAATACAGCTTGTCCGTTGTCATCAGTTTGAAGTGTTTGCTCGCCAAGTGTTACGGAAGCTCCTATAACGGGGGTTGTACCTGACTTAACATTAAAAGTTACAGTATAATATTCGGCATCTACGCATGATACAGTAGCAGCCCAACCGCTTTTATTTTGAGAAGCATCTGACGAAAATTTGAATGTTATTGCCCCCTCTGAATTGCTTGCTGTAAGATTTTGTAATTCAGCCGGAACTGTTTCACCACAAAATTCACCTATCAAAGGAGAAGCAATATTGGATCCGTCATATACTTTTAATACATCAAAGCATCCGCCGCCGCCTTTAGATTCTACTTCAAATTCAGTAAAATTGAAGTTTAATAACTTACCCTCGCTTTCAGGTCTAAAAATCATTATGCGACTTTCGTTTTGGCTATAGTTGTCGTCTTTCCCACCTGTATCGTAGAAAGCACCTGAACAAAGCGTAACTTCTTGGTTTGCCATATAAATAATATTTAAAACCTCTATCATATCTTCTTTCAGTTCTTCTTCTGAAGCTCCAATTTTGTTATTTGCAACTAAACTAACACTGTAAATATCAGGTTTTTTGAATTTAACAATCGGATTTCTTGAATTAGCATTTGTACCTTCCATAAATTCAAATTCTGTTCCTTCCGTGCCGGGAGTTATAGTCCACGTCCACGATGAGGGAACATTGGTAGATAAATCTGTGAAGTGTACAATTTCATCTTTGTTTATTAATGAATTATCTGCTTCAAAATTTGCAACAGGTACTTCTGTAAGTTCCTGTATGGTTAAGTAGTTGTCTTTTGTTATTTCAGATGTTCCGACAAAGTTGGTTGCTTCAAGTTTTACGGAATAAGTACCTACGGTCATAAATTTCACTTTGGGATTTTGACTTGTAGAACTTGTACCCTCAACAAACATAAAGTCGGTGTCTTCGGTACCCGGAGTTATTGTCCATTCCCATTCTGTTGGAACTTTTTTACTTAGGTCGGTGAAACTTACTACATCTGTTTCAAGTGTTGTTGTAGTGTTTGCTTCAAATTCTACTTCAGGTGCGGTAGGTGCTACTAATATAATTTTATAGTCTTCTGTTTCGCCCCAGTAGTAATTTCCGCAAGGGGTAATACTTGACAAACTACTTGTTTCTTGTAGAACTATTCTCATATATTTGGGACCTAATGGTGCATCGGCAGGTATAGTGATTGTTTCGGTTGCAGTCCAATTTGTACTTGAAGTTGGTACTGAAAATACCTCTTCGCCTGCATCGTTAAAGTCTCCGTCATAGTTCCAATCAATGAATACTTTAGCGCCTTTTTCATATATTTGATAACCACATGACCCTGATGCTAAAGATATATCATATTGAGCACCTAACATAAATTCTTTAATAAGCTCTTCATTTTCGGTGAAATCAGTGTATCCTGTGCAGGCATTCTCAGTATTGTTGATAATATCTCCAAATTTAAGTTCTTTTATCATTCCGCCGGTTGTATTAGTACCTTGGGATGAACAATATTCAGGTATAATACCTATTGTTAAAGAGAACTCTTTTGTTACGGTGTATTGTCCGCTTGCACCTGTTGCTACATTATTTGTAAAAGCAACTTCTGTACCTTGAGGTGTTTCGGCGGGTGTTGTAACTTCAAATATTGCTTTATAACTTTCGCCCGGTGCCAATGTAAGTGTTTCTTCAGTTACGGAGCTTGTATTTATAACAAGTTCGCTATCGGTAGTAACTAATGATGAAACTACTTTGGTTACTGAGGCAGCACCTTCGTTTTTTAAAGTAACTTCAAAATTAACTGTTTCGCCCGGGTCTAATTTTCCATTAACAGTTCCAGCCATACTGTCGTCTATGGTAAATTCGGTTATTTTTATTTCAGGTGCTAAGACTTTAAGATTTTTTTCATATGTCCAAGTGTTTTCGCCGGAAGTAATGGTTATTGTAACAGGTATTACAGATTTGTTTGTTAAATTATCATTAGCTGTCAGGTTAAAAATTCCGGTACTTGAGTTTTCTGTTTCTGCGTCTACTGCTATATCGCCATAATTGTTAGTTGGGCTTGTGATAGTACCATATTGTGCGTCTACTGTAACTGTTGCTTCAACATTGTCGGCTTGTTCTGTACCTATGTTTTTAAGTTTTACAGCTAAATCAACAGATTGCCCATAAGTTACTTCATTTTCAATTTCGGTTATCATAATAAAAGGTCCGTCGGGGGCTACAACTGGCACTCCTTCGTTAATATATGTAACTTTGTTATAACCTACAACAGCGAGGGTTAATACGTCGCCGGGTTGTATGTTTTCAGCTGTTATTTCTACTTGTCCGTTTTGAACTTTTCCTGAGCCTTTTATTTCACCGTTTTTTGAAAGAGTAGCAAGTGCGTTTTCGCAGTCTACTGATACGTTAAGTTTGTTTTGACCATATATTATAGCATCGGCATGAGCTACTGTCATTTCAGAAGTATTGTCGGTTCTTACCAATAAACTCGGGTCGCCGAAACATGTCCATGTATCAGTCATTGCAAAGTCGGAATATTTGTCGTTCATAGCGTGGCAACCGTTAATTGAAAGTCCGCCAAAGGTTCGTTTTATATTGTTTGGATAACTCTCTGTAAGTATGTCTACCATTTCATCTTGTCCTTTCATTGGCGGTGCCCATGATTGATTTATAGTAGATGCCATAATTGCCATTGCTCCTGTTGGTTGTCCGTTGTGTGTTGCTCTTAGCCACGACTCTCCAAAACAGGTATAATTTACGAAATTCCCGTTTACACATGCTACCGACCAAATGAAAGGTAATTTACCAACGTTGGACAGGTTATTAACATCACTGTTTGAAAATTCTGACGATACCCATTGTGTTATGTCTCCATGTCCTGTGTAACATATTAGTCCCACACCATTGTCAATTGCATTCCCTACCATTTCAGGGGTAGGATTACCGGAAGCATCATTACCACCTTGCGAGCCGTCAAACATTTCTATAGAGGTGTCGTATGTGTACCCTAATAAGTCCGTAGCCATATTTCTGTAATGTTCAAAATCTGATTCGCCATCGTCGCCACCACTACCACCTTGCTTTGAGGTTACACCTAATACTTTGTTTAACCAACCTTCGGTTAGAGTAGAACCGTTTTCATATTCCAGTACTCTGGCTACTTGAGTATTAACGTCTGCTTCTGTTTCGGCAGAGAAACGTCCTACGAAGAAGTCTAAGTAGTGGTCATTACCCAGTATGTATGCGTAGGCGTTGTCAGAATCGCCACCAAGCCCTCCGCCACTATTGGTAGGGATTTGAGCTGCATCGCCTACGAGGAGTAGGTAGGTTAAACCTTTGGTGTTGTAATAATTTTCAACATAAGATTTTATACCTGCTGCATTTCCTCCTGCTGTTGTTAGGCTAACTATTTCGGTAGGACGACCAATTGTATTTTTCCATTTTACGAAAGGAGTCATAAGGTCTACCCAGTCATCATAGCATATTATGAGCATATTACCTTCTTCTTCAAGTGGGGTATAGCGTTCTTTGTCGTAATTTAAAAAATGATTTGAATAAATTTGTGCAAATTCTCGTGATATGCCTTGGCTTTTTCTGGCATAAGTGTATTCGTTAATGCCTCTTTGGTCGGTGTTTTTTACGCTTACTGTTATTTCTGAATAAACGCGTAGGGTTTTTGTTACCGGATTGTATTGAAAAGGATATATGTTTACGACTTGTCCTCTGTAATCTCTTTCGATGAAAGGTTCGTTCATATCGGCTAATTTGCCCGGAAAGAAATCATCTTTTTTATATATTTCTCCGTATTCGTAAGGCACTGTTGCGGGGTCTACTGTTCTTAAAATTCTGCCTTTTGAAGGGGCTATTAAAACATTTTCAATATCGGTATATTTTGCATCAATCACCTTAATTTCATTCTTATTGAAATCAGGAATAATGATTGCACGAGATAATTTTAAAAGAGCAGGACTACCTTTTTCTTGCATAGCACTTAGCTTGTCGGCTGATATTAGTTTCGCAAGTCCTGCATTGGTTTTTACTTCTCGAAACTCATAGTCGTCGAGTGTAAATTTTATAAATGTTTCGGTATCGTCGGAACGTAAAACATTTCCGCCATTTTTTTGTGCTGTTAATCCGCTTGCTGTAAGCAAAAACAGCAACATTATTAAAAATCTATTTTTCATATTTTATAAATATTTAGTGAATAATTCAATTACAAGATTAATATAAGTTATTAAGGTTGCAAAATATAATATTGATTTTTATTTCAAAAAAAAATATATATAAAATATCTGTACGAGGTAAGTATTTAGAACAGCAGTGTTAAGACGACATGTTTGAAAATAATAAAAAAACAAATATTTGAAGACTGATAAACTATTTGTACTTTTGTACTTTTAAAAACACGAAATTATGAGAAAAAGAGTATTAGTTGTAACGGGCGGAGGCGATTGTCCGGGATTAAATGCCGTAATTAGAGCCATTGTAAAAAGAGCAGGGCAAACCGAAGACTGGGAAGTGATAGGTAGTATTCGTTCGTTTGACGGGATATTGTCTGAGCCTACATTGATAAAGGTTTTAGATGAAGAAGCAGTTGCGGGTATTCATTTTAGGGGTGGCACAATTTTAAAGACCACAACTAAAGGAGGTCCGTTTGCTTGGCCTATAAAAAACCAAGATGGTACTTGGGGCAGTGCAGACCGTTCCGATGAGATGATAAGGAAGTTACAATATCTGGGAGTAGATGCGGTAATAAACATAGGCGGCGACGGCTCGCAAAAAATATCTCGCAGATTATACGAAAAAGGCTTGAATATAATAGGAGTACCAAAAACTATTGACAATGATTTGGCTGCAACCGATGTTACCTTTGGTTTTCAGACGGCAGTAGAAATAGCAACCGAATCGGTTGATAAATTGGTAACTACTGCGGCAAGTCACAATCGTGTAATGATTATGGAAGTAATGGGACGTGAGGCAGGTTGGATAGCCTTACATTCGGCTATTGGCGGTGGTGCCGACGTTTGTATCATCCCTGAAATTCCTTATGACCCGAAAAAAATATTGGAAGATTTGAAAAAACGTTATCATCATGGGTCAGGATTTGCCATAATAGTAATTGCCGAAGGTGCAAAAAATATAAACGGCGAACAAATAGTAAAAGAAAGCGATGAGGTAGGAAATCAGAATGCTCGCTTGGGCGGTGTTGCTTATCAGTTGGAGCGAGAGTTAAAAGAGGCGGGTCTTGAAGCCGACACTCGTGTTACCATACTGGGACACTTGCAAAGAGGCGGTGTGCCTAATGCTTACGATAGGGTTTTGGCATCTCAATTTGGGGTTAAAGCTATGGAGATGGTACTGGAGGGTAAGTTTGGTGAAATGGTTGCTTATCAAGACCCCGATATAGTATCCGTACCGATAGCTGAAGCAACTATGGATTACAATTTTGTAAAGACAGATTCTTTCATTGTTAAAACAGCACGTGGTTTAGGAATTAATATGGGAGATTAATACTAAAATTGTCGTATATAAATGGAGTAAAATAAGCCAACTCATCGTTAAAGCCTCGCTATAATTGAGGCTATCCCTGTGTTTTATGCTTTGAGCTGTATCATTTTCTTTCCATATCCAATGCGATATTTATAAGTGCAAACGGTATAATTTCTGATTATACTAACATACAATAGTTAGTTAAACCCGAATTATGCAATAGAAAATCGTTATGAGCGTTCAAATTATAATAAAACAAGGATTTACAAAACGTAAGCATAGCACCGCTACGGTGAGGCTT
>PDWJ01000173.1_pt1 | contig 95995 bp, 83 predicted proteins | sample 1430881 | NCBI WGS metagenome assembly PDWJ01 (sample SAMN01162460, study PRJNA174530) | Oral metagenome, whole genome shotgun sequencing project. | biome: Marine environment; feature: Marine mammal; material: Swab sample of the gingival sulcus; isolation source: swab sample of gingival sulcus...
TGGTGCAACTGTAAAAAACCAGGGTTCAGCCACATCTACAGGCACAACGTTGCGATATTATCGTTCCACCGATTCTGCTATATCAACCGCAGACACACTATTGTCTACGCAGTCCGTGGCTGCCCTGCAGCCAAACGCTACAGCGGAACAAACATTAAATGTAACTGCTCCTACTGCACCGGGAACATACTGGATTGGAGCATGTGTTGATTCTGTAAACGGGGAAGCAAACATCGAGAACAATTGCTCTACAGGGATACAAATAACCGTCCAAAACCAAACATACCCTGATCTTGTGGTTACCTCATTGCAGGTAACTAGTTTTTCAGCGGATTCTATAGAATACAGCTATACTATCAAAAACATCGGAGACGGAGCGGCAAATCTTGAAGGCCCAACCTCTGAAGACGACGACAATGTAAGCATTAAAGCATTTCTTTCACATGACACAAATTTTAATAATACGGGAGACATCCCTGCTGGTGAAACAATTATCGGCGTATCACCGTTAGGATATCTTGAGCCAGGAGAAACATATAGTGGTTCTTTTGGCGCATCTGCCATGGTTGACATCACTACAACTCCATACCTAGTTCTCATGGTAGACTGGGGGGGCGTTGTTAATGAAGAGGATGAAAGCAACAATACTCTTGCAATAAAAATAAAGGATAAATTTCCATGGATTCTTTTTTATCCAGCTATCCATAAAAAATAGGAACGATACTTATTTTTAGGCAAAGATAAGTCCCAAAAGGAATAACGGGAAAATAGGCATAACTATTTTTTATTTAAAGAAAAGATGTCATTATCAATCTCATCCGAGTTCCTTTTGGATTCGGGAGAGGAGCAGAAACATACCCAGGGACATGTCGGCAAAGTGTAAATTTCACGACGTCGATTAGTGACCTCGTTGAACAGCGTAAGTTGTTCAGCTGTAGAAATCCTGGAAAATGAATCAACAAATTCGACGAGACATAACACCTGCACCAAAAATCTATTTTCAATCAATTCGTAGCAAACCCAAAACCTTTGCCCCGGCCAATATTGGCCCCTTTGTCCTGCAACAGGCAGGTGGTGATAATATAGCCGCAAATGCCAGTCAGGTCAGAAAGACTAACATCGCCTTTCTATCCAAAGGAAAAACTTCTTGCCCAGGGTGAGAACATAGAGTTTTGGGCTGATACCTAATATTTTTGTTTCAAGGCTGTTTTCAGCTCTTCGAGCAGTTGTTTTGGAGTTCCTCCATTCAATCTCCATTCACACTCTTTGAGAAAAAGTTCAAAGTGCTGCCTGGGAATTCCATTGTATTTTCTCCTGTGTCTTTTGGCTTGATTCCAAAAGTTTTTAACGCCATTTATATGGTTATGCAACTCAGCAATTTCTTTACGATGATTTATCCTGTAATGTGAAAATTCAGAGGCATCCAAAGCATTATAGGCAGTGTGTCCATCATGATAGGCTACACTGTCAGGTTTTTTCTCTTATTACAGAGGGTAGAGTTTCTCGTGTAACATCTGCGATAGGAATAGTATAAACTTTCCCTCTTCGCTTGAGCAGATCAAAGACAGTCGTTTTTCCTGCGACACCACGACCTCGTTTCCATTTGCGTACACCTCCAAAATAACTTTCGTCAATGTCTGCTTTTTCACGAAATTTCGCTGCACGCTCCTGTTGAATTGTAAAGATCGTGCAGCGAAATTTGTGGAAGAAATGAATCGTAGAATTACGGTGAATACCAAAAAAATGTATCTGCAGCGAAGTCCCAGAAGCCTTTGTTGCTTGTAATTAATTGATTTACAGCGTCTTGTATGCATGGCTGAGCCCTAACCTCTTTAAAGTCAGGTGTCAGCCACTTAAGAAAAGTAACTGTCGCGAGAGTAAAACAATACTATTGCAAGGTGTTGTCGAGATGGGCATTGTAAATATTTCTTACCTCTTTCAAGAGTTACTGTCCATCTATATATTTTTTGACGGTCCGCCTGTCTAGACCGGTTCTTCTGGCAACGGCTTCATAGGTTTTCAATTGGATATAGAGGAGTCTGCAGTACTGTTGCTGGAGATTTTTACAGGTGAGGCTGCCAGCCTCAATCTTTGCAATAAGCTGTTCTGCGGCTGTTTGCCTTTCGGGAGATGGCGGTGACCAGTCGCAGCAGCCGTGCAGCAGATACTGACGGGCACGCTGCTCCAGTTCTCGAATATTACCCGGCCATTGATATGCAGGCGGCTGACGTTGTTGGAAATGCTCTCCGAGTTCGGCAATCAGGGGAGCAGCAATCGTATACTCCTCCTGCCCGAGTATTCTCTCGACGACGACCTGTAGCAATTGTTTTATTTCGCCCGGATCATCCTGCAGGCGTTTCCTGAGTGGCGGGATAACGATAACATTTGAACACAAACGATAGTAAAAATCATCGCGAAACCGCCCTGATCTCCGCAGGTTGTCCAGATTTCGATTAGTGGCGGCAATGACCCTTCCAGAAAAACGTTCCTGTCGCTGACTACCTACCGGGGTAAAATTCCTGTCTTCCAGAACCTTCAGTAATTTTATCTGGACTGTCTCACTTACCTCCCCGATTTCGTCTAAAAAAATTGATCCACAGGGAGAGCAGCGAGAAAGGACCCCCTGGTGTGTATCAAGGGCCCCGGTGAACGCACCCTTACGGTGACCAAAAAGCTCAGACTCAATCAGCTCCTGCGAATATTGGCAGAGATTGATCGGGGTGAAGGCCCCGACAAAGCTCTCACTAAAACGAGAAGTTTTGGCAAGAAAGGGAATATAGCCACTTCGGCCAATGGCGGCAGCGGCCATTCCCTTTCCTGCGCCTGTTTCACCGAGCAGCAGTGTTGAAAAATCTTCCATCCGATTCCAGAGCCGCTGCCTGTACAGGGAAATATTATTTGAAAAAACAGTATTCCACAGCCGTGCCCGAAACTCACACATGGACTGACTACCACCGACGATCCGGCTGATAAAGTAAAAGGCCCGGCGCAGCTGAAAAAAAAGGGCGAAAAAGCGTTCACTGTCTGCGACTGAAAAGCCTCTGGCGTTCAGCATGTGGAGCAGGTCATCTGCAAAATCCACGACCAGGCACTGCTCTTTTTCCTTAACCTGCGCATGAATATGCTGATCGTACTGGTCGCAGAAATGATGAAATAAATAAAAAAGATGACCATAATCACGTAGGTCTTTGTCCTCGGCGGAGAGGCTGCTGCGCCTCGCCCCCTTTCTTTTTTCAATCGCCTCCAGGCACAGTGCCACCCTGTGCACCAGGTTTGTCAAAACATTTTTTTGCCCCTCAAGCCTGCCGCCTGAGATCTCCAGAGCCTGTTCATCTATTCTTTTTCGTTTTTCGGCAAAGGGGTTGACAAAGGCGGCCGCTTTGATCAGCCGTAAAAAATCTCTCTGCTCGGGTTTCATCACACCACCAGCTGTACATTATAAGAACATTAACTAGTGCGTAAAATGTACAGATACCATGCGCATGGATGTCCGGCAAGGAGGAAATTCTCTCTCTTTATTTAAATATTTTCAAATAATTACGTATTTTTTTCAGTGCTGGCATAAACGTTGGTTTACGAAAGGTGTCAGTCAATGTCATCTCGCAGGACAACAGGAGGAGATCATGTGGCGCGATAATGCACTGGGGATTCTGGCGGTATCTTTACTGATTGCCCTGGCGATCAGTGTTTTTGATCATCACTTCAGCCTGGCCGTGGAAACGCTTACCCCGAGAAACAACAGGCAAAAGACAAACATGGAGATTCAGCAAGATGCCCTGCGAATGACCATAAACAACGGTATTGCGCAAACCGAGAAAGATTAGGACGTGTTATTTGCTAAGGATCTGCATTGAAAATGCAGCCAACATCCAGCTTTTTTGTGGGCGGTATTTTAGTCAGTGCGGTCAGGGCATCTCTCGAGCCCATCTTGAGAGAATTGCTGGCAATCTGACCGAAACTGCTATACTACTGGCAGCCTGCTCCAAAAAAGTACTGCTGTTTTCACTACAAGGTATCGCTGCAACTCGTGACCAGAAAAATACCCGGGCCAACACAGACGGCCCTGACCCGAAAAACACTCTTCTACCAAGAGGGAGCAGATGAAAGAAAAGCCAGCCCTGGACGACAAGCAGCCGAACATCGGTAAAAACCACACCAAAACCAGACTTGCCTTTATCGCCATGGCCAGCACCTACTGTCTGGGGGCTTTTAACGATAACTACTTCAAACAGGCAGCCATGTTGCTTGCTGTATCTGCGGGGCTCAGCAGTTTACAGGGCTGGGCGACCATGCTTTTTGCCCTGCCGTTTATTCTTTTTTCGGCTCATGGCGGCTGGTGTGCCGACACCTTTTCCAAAAAAAAGGTTGTCATCTGCTCCAAGACCTTGGAGCTGCTCGCCATGATAATCGGCGGTGTTGGGATGCTGACCGAAAACTGGGCCTGCATCTTGACCATGGTCTTCATTATGGCCCTGCAATCCACTTTTTTTAGCCCAGCCCTCAATGGCTCGATTCCGGAAATGTACACCACCGATCGAATACCCCGGGTAAACGCCATCTTGAAGATGGCAACCACCCTGGCGATTCTGGCAGGTATTGCCCTGGCCGGAATCAGCCTCGACCAGCAGTGGATTGCGACCAGTCACTTCTCAGCATTCTTTCATCGTCAGCTTGATCCCGGGGTATTACTGGTCAGCCTTGGCGCTGTTATGGTGGCCCTGTTGGGCCTGTTTGCCAGTTTTGGCTTACGCGCCATTGCAAGAGCCGGAGGCACCCGTTCTTTTCCATGGGTAGGTCCGTACCGCTCTTTTGTTGATCTTTTCGATATCTGTCGAGATCGCCAACTCTGTATCGCTATCCTGGCAGACACCTGGTTCTACTTCCTCGCCTCGCTGGCAGTACAGATCATCAATACCATGGGGCTTGACCAGTTTGGTTTCAGCCAAACCAAAACCAGCCTGCTTTCCACAGCCTTGATGTTAGGCGTTTGCCTGGGTTCTCTTTTTGCCGCCAAACTCGTTCAGGTACAACAGTGGTCCCGTTATCTTGTCCTATCAGCGGCGGGCATGGGGGCAGGCATTATTGTTGCAGCAACAGGGACATGGTTGCCGGAATCTCTTCTCTTTGTCTGGCTTCTCGTCTCACTTACCGCCACCGGCACGGCCGGAGGGCTCTTTCTTATCCCGGTGACCTCTGTTTTACAGATCCGTCCCGCCGACAATGAAAAAGGGCGGACACTCGCAGCCGCAAGCTTCAGCTCGTTTACAGGCATATTATTGGCCGGCTTTATCTTTGCCGCCATTGACGGCAAACTGCAGCCAAGCAGCATGATAATATATCTTGGTATTGTGGCTATCTTTTTCGCCTTTTTGCTGAGCCTGCTCATACCCGATGTCTCTGTCGACGGCAAACAGGCAAAGAGACCCTCACCTCGACAACGAAAGGCCGCAGCCAGGTGTCTCCGGGCACTGCTGGCGCTACGCTACAAGGTCCAGGTCAAAGGCCTTGAAGCTATCAGGCAACCCCCCGATAAGGGGATTCTTTTTTTGGCAAATCACCCGGCGTTGATCGATCCAGTCATCCTCGTCTCCCAATTACTCGAACGCTTTGCCCCTCGCCCGCTGGCAGATGCTGCCCAGATTGACCGGCCAGGTATCCGCCAGGTGTCTTCCCTGACACGCCCGATCATCATCCCCGATATCGGCACAGACGGAACGTCGGCAACATCACGGGTCATGGCCGGGCTGGACGAAGTTGTCAGGGCGCTGGAGAGTGGTGACAATGTCCTTTTCTATCCCGCCGGCAGGCTGAAAAGAAAGGCCGCAGAAGAGCTGGGCGGCAATTCCGGTGTGGAGTACATTCTGCGTCAGACAAACAATGTGGAGGTCGTGCTGGTGCGCAGCTCGGGCCTGTGGGGCAGCAGTTTTGGCTATGGTCAAGGGGGACGACCATCACTGTTCGGTCAACTGCGACGCTATATCCTTGCCCTCTTGGCCGGCCTGTTCTTGTTTGTACCAAAACGAGAAGTCTTACTGGAATTCACGCATGAAACGACGCTGCACACCCTAAAAAATCGTAACACGATCAATACCCATCTTGAAACCTTTTACAATCAAAATCTGCCGACCAACACCCATGTGCCATACTTCTGGTGGCAGGGAAATACAGCGAAGCAACGACCTGAGCCTGAAGAGGCAAAGGAAACAGCGGTCGATCATGTGGCCCTTGATGAGATTGATCCGGAATTGCGGCACAGGGTATTGTGCAAGATTGCTGAAGTAGCCGGCACCGCAGTGAGTGGTGAAGAGCACCTGCATCATGATCTCGCCATTGACAGCCTCGGCCAGATGGAGCTTGTCTCCTGGCTGGAACAGGAATTTGGTATCGCCGTAAACAATCCTGTCGCCCTGCAGCGGGTAAATCATTTCATTCTCGCGGCAGCCGGGCAACTTGCCGGCACCATCGAAGACACCACTCCCCCGCCTGCAGACTGGTTTCTTCCGGCTCCCTCTGTCGATCAAGAACATGCCCTCCAGGAGGTGCACATTGGCGAGCTGTTTCTGCGCAGGGCCCACCGTAACCCAGACCAGTGCATCATTGCCGACAACATCGCAAAGGAGCTCCACTACAGAGACCTGCTCACCGCCATTCTTCTGTTGCTGCCATACGTCAAGACAATCAGGGCAAAGCGGGTGGGTATTATGTTGCCCGCATCGGTAAGTGCCGTCGTTGCCTGGTTAACAGTGCTTTTTGCTGGCAAGACACCGGTCATGCTCAACTGGACAGTGGGCATAAAAAATATGCGGCACGGGATCAACCAGACCGGGGTGACCCATATCCTCTCGGCAAAAAAGTTGTATGACAAGGTTGAAGAGATGCAGGGCGAGGCGCTGACAGCCCTGTCAGTAACGTGGCTGCATCTTGACCGGATATTACCGTCCATCAGCCTGCCGGTGAAGATATGGGCACGTCTGCGCAGCTACCTGGGACGAGTGGGTAGCAGGCCGCTGTACCAGGGCATACGACAGGGCGACCGCGACGAGGCTGTCGTCCTGTTTACCAGCGGGTCAGAAGCTGCCCCCAAGACCGTACCACTGAGCCATACCAACCTGCTCGCTAACCTTGCAGACTTTAATGCCATGGTGGATATCGGCAACGAGGATAGACTGTTGGCGATGCTCCCCCCGTTTCACTCTCTCGGCCTTACAACGACCATCCTTTTCCCTCTGCTCATTGGCATCAGGGCTGCCTATTATCCTAACCCCACTGAGCCTGGGGCACTGGTGGCAATGGCAGAAAAATACAAGACAACGCTTATCATCTCGACCCCAACCTTTCTCAACGCCATGCTGCTCGCCGCAACTACAGGCCAGCTAACAGCTGTCCGCCTGGTTTTTACCGGCGCTGAAAAATGCCCTGAAGCTGTACGCGCACGACTTGCGGATACCGCACCTCAGGCCCTGCTCTGTGAAGGCTATGGTATTACTGAATGTTCGCCACTGGTCAGCCTCAACACTCCGGAGCATAACAAAGCAGGCACCATTGGCAGGGTTTTGTCCTCGCTGGAATATGTCCTGGTAGACGAGCAGCAGCAAAAAAGGGTTGATCCGGGCGAACGTGGCCTGCTGCTCGTACGGGGGCCGTCTGTCTTTGCCGGTTACCTGGTGATGGAGCCAGGCCAAGGGTTTTGCCAGTTTGCCGGAAAAACCTGGTATAACAGTGGCGACTATGTACGTGAAGATGAGGATGGGCACCTGATCTTCGCAGGCCGCAAAAAACGCTTTGTTAAGATTGGCGGTGAGATGATTTCCCTGCCGGCCATCGAAGCAGCGCTTGCAACCACCGAAAGGGAGGCAGCAAATGATGGTACAGCCCATGCTGTCATCGCTACCGGAGAGGACAGCAGTCTCCAGCTTGTCCTCTTCAGTACAGAAGAGCTGTCCTGGGATGCAGCAAATCAGCGTATCCGCACCGCCGGCCTTTCAGGCCTGCATAGAGTTCATCAGGTACGACGGATTGCAGAAATACCCGTGCTGGGAACAGGAAAGACTGACTATAAGGTTTTGGAGAAGCAGCTGGCTCACGAACACCGTGCACTTGCCGCCGGCAATGACACCCTTGAGGACGTGCATGTGGTGCCCTGAACCAGGTATTGAGGATTGCTGTTGCCCGTTAAAGGATGACAAAAAGTGCCAACAGCTTGTCTGCTGGAGGCGAAGGCCTCGACGTTGCCGTCTCAGTTTTTTCTCCCTAATTTTTTCCCAACATAAAAAGTTTGGGTGGTTTTTTACAGGTATTCAGGAAAGTCCTTTGCCACTTAAATTAGAAACGCCTAATGTTAGGAGCGACTGACTAGTTGATTTTTCGGAAAAAATATGTTGCGTCTAGCTGTGAACATGGTAGAAAGATTCGGGGAAAAACTTGTTGCTCTCTTGGCGGCTGACCCGTAGCAGGGAAAGACTTTTTTGCCGTCTGGCTTTTTTGCTTTGCCGCTGAATGATATCTTTTCGCAAGGTGATTTATTATGGTAGATCTTTCGACTCGCTATCTTGGACTTTCACTTAATAATCCAATTATAGCAGGGAGTTGTGGCCTAACTGGAAAGCTGGGTGATATCCGAAAACTCGTTGCTGCCGGGGCTGGGGCCGTGGTGCTCAAGTCTCTGTTTGAAGAGCAGATTCTTAACGAGCTTGCCAACAGTCTCGATACCTATGAAACGGATTATCCGGATGCCTATGACTATGTCAACCAGTACACCCGTGACAATATCGTTGGCGATTATTTGATGATGATCAGCGAGGCGAAGAAAGTATTTGATATCCCGGTCATTGCCAGTATCAACTGCGTTACGAGCAGCGAATGGGTGAGCTTTGCCACCTCTGTGGAAAAAAGCGGTGCTGATGCCATCGAGATCAACGTGTCACTACTGCCTGCCGATCAGCGAAAGACCAGTAAACAGTACGAAGACATCTATTTTGAGGTGATAAACAAGGTCGCCTCGCTCATCTCCATTCCCATCTCCTTGAAGATGAGTACCTATTCGCCGGCCCTGGCAAACCTTATTGCTCGCCTCAGCCACACCGGGAAGGTGGGCGGGTTTGTCCTGTTTAACCGTTATGCCAGCCCGGATATCAAGATTGAGGCAGAAAAGGTCACTCCGGCCAAGGTCTATAGCTCCCCTGAAGAAAGTATTCTGCCACTCAGGTGGATTGCCATGCTTTCCGGCGATATCAAGGCCGACTTTGCGGCATCCACGGGTGTTCATGATGGCGAGGCGGTTATCAAGCAGTTACTTGCCGGCGCCACCGCAGTGCAGTGTGTTTCCACCCTTTATATGAATGGCCCGGAGACCATTACCGCCATGCTTGACACCCTGCGGGCATGGATGGAGAAAAAGGGCTATGCGAGCCTGGAGGATTTCAGAGGGAAATTGCGGTACGGCAAAAGCGATAATCCGGCCATGTACGAACGGATTCAGTTCATGCGCCAGTTCAGCGGCGTGCATTAACAATGACGAATGGTGACCGATGAGGCTTCATCGGTCACTGCAGAGAGATCCAGGAAGAGGTAGCACAAGAGCAATGGAAGGTTTGCTGACATTTCCTAAGGGTGGTGTTCATCCACCTGAATTTAAAGGGCTGACAGAGCATCTCGCCATAGAAACGATGCCGCTTTCAGCCGAACTGGAGATCATTCTTGGCCAACATATCGGTGCGCCCTGTACGGCAACAGTGGGTCGCAGAGACGCTGTTCGCGAAGGTGATCTTATCGGTGAAGTGACCAGAGGGCTCGGCGTGCCGTTACATGCACCTGCCAGTGGCACGGTCAAGGCTCTGGGGGTGTCGGCGCATCCCATGCGAGTGGGAACACCGTCCATCACCCTCAGTGTTGACCGGGAAGCGGAACCACTAGCGTATTCTCCCTGTAGCTGGCGGGAACTGTCTCCCCTGGAATTAAAAGACAAGGTCCACGAAGCCGGTATCATCGGTATCGGCGGCGCTGGATTTCCCAGCCATGTCAAACTCTCGCCTCCGCCGGACAAACCGATAGACACGCTACTGTTGAACGGTGCCGAGTGCGAGCCGTACATTACCGCCGATTACCGGCAGATGATGGAACGGCCCGAAGGCATTATCGAAGGGGCGGAGATCATCCTCAAGATACTTGGCATCAACTCCTGTGCCATCGGTATCGAATCCAATAAACCCGCTGCTATTGAGCGTATGACCGAGGTCGCCTCCAGGGTCAAGGAGGTCGACATCCGGGTTATCCCCCTTCAGGTTAAATACCCCCAGGGCTCAGAGAAACAACTTATTCAGGCGATCACCGGCCGCAAGGTTCCAGCCATGGCTTTACCCGCTGCCGTCGGCGTGGTGGTACACAATGTTGCTACAGCCCTGGCGATCTGCGACGCCGTTACCCTGGAGAAGCCTTTTTACGAAAAGGTGGTGACCATCTCCGGTCAAGGGATTGCCCGTCAGGCCAATCTCATGGTCAAGATAGGGACAAAGGTGAGTGACATCGTCGAGTATCTTGGCGGCATTACGCCGGCCCTGTCCAAGGTGGTGCTTGGCGGTCCGATGATGGGCTTTGCTGTTTCCACCCTCGACATTCCGGTGACTAAAACCACCTCATCGGTCCTCTTTTTGACCGACAAGGAGATCGATACTCGTCCACACTCGCCGTGCATCCGTTGCGGTTGGTGCCTGGACGCCTGCCCCATGGGACTTGAGCCAAAAGAGATCGCCATCCATGTCGAAGCTGGCAGGGCTGCTGATACTGAGCAGTTCGGCGTGTTCGAGTGCTTCGAGTGTGGCAGTTGTGCGTATATCTGCCCTGCCAAGCGGCCGCTGGTACAGTTTATCCGTCTGGCAAAGATGAAGTGCAAACGCTAGGGGCGCGAAAAAGACAGGGTAGGCAGATTTTAGAAAAAGAATCCTCAAGGTTGAAGGGTACGTGGACAAATGAGTGAGCAACAAGCAGCAGTCACTGCGAGCAAGATGTGGAAGGTAACCGTATCGCCGCATGTGCGTAGCAGTGAAACAGTTGGAAAAATTATGTGGACAGTGGTGGCCTGTCTTTTACCGCCGCTGATTCTCTCGGTTTTTATTTTCGGCATACAGACCCTGTTTATTGTTGGCGTTTCCGTTGTCAGCTGCGTAGCGGTGGAGGCGATCAGCCAGTGGAGTCTTGGACGCAGAGTTACCGTACATGACGGCTCCGCCGTTCTCACCGGTATGCTCATGGGGTTTGTGATTCCGCCGGGGGTCTCCTTTCTGTTGCCGATACTGGGGGCAGTGATGGCTATCTATATCGGCAAGCATCTCCTCGGCGGTATCGGTTATAATATCTTTAACCCTGCCCTGCTGGGACGAGCCTTCCTGCTGGCGACGTTTCCGGTTGCCATGACCTCTGCCTGGTTACCCCCGATTGATGGTTTGGCGATTTTTTCCCATTTGCATGCGGCTGTTGACGGTATCACCACCGCCACCCCCCTAGCAGTGATGAAAGAGCACGGCATGGAGGCCTTTGTTGAGCAATTTGGCAGTGGTTTCAGCCTGTATTCCTCTTTTTTCGTGGGCTGGCGGCCTGGCTGTATCGGTGAAACGTCCTCGTTTCTTTTGTTGCTCGGCGGTCTTTATCTTCTCTATCGCGGATATATCACCTGGCATATTCCAGTGTCAGTGCTGGGCACCATCGCCGTGCTGACGTTTATTTTCGGAGGCGAAGGCTATTTCAGCGGAGATCCTCTGCTGGCTGTCATTACGGGTGGAGCGATTCTCGGCGCATTTTTCATGGCTACCGACTACGTTACCGGGCCAACCACTAAAACAGCGCAGGTCATCTACGGTATCGGTATCGGAGCACTGACCGTTCTCATTCGTCTGAAAGGCGGGTATCCCGAGGGAATCTGTTACGCAATTCTTCTGATGAATCCCATCAGTCCAGTGCTGGACGGTTTTCTCAAGCCCAAGCGCTTTGCCCCGCCGGCGGGAGGTGCCAAGTGAAAGATATTATTACGATCATTGTCCGCCTGACGCTCTCCTGTGTGCTCGCCGGCACGGTGATGGGGACAACCTTTATCTTTACCGACAAGGCGAAAAAGCATAATGAGCATGTTAACGAAGAGCGGGTTATGTATGCCCTGCTCGGATACTCCGAGGAGGAGCCTGCTCCTGAGAGTATGAAGTTGCACGAGGTCTATCGTTATGTGGTCACTGAGGCTGGAGTACAGTCCATCGGCTATCTTGTGCCCACCAAAGAGGGGCACCTGTTCATCCGCATAGACCTGGACGGTAAATTGCTGGAGCAGACGAAAATAGAGATAAGCGAGGCAGATGTACACGAAACCGGGCCTCGAGACCAAGCCGTGGCGGTGGCCATGGGAACCGGCAGAACTGTGAGATTTGCCGAGCATATCACCTTTGTTACCGACAAGAATGAGCGTAAGGGGTATCTCCTCAGTGGCAAATTTCCCGGATTCAAAACACATATCGCTGTAATTCTTGCCCTGGAACCAGACTTTGCCCTTCGCGGTTTTGAGGTCATGGAGCATGAGGAAGATCCAGGGCTGGGCGGTGAGATCGAGCAGGACTATTTTAAGAACCAGTTCAGGGGAAAACCGTTTGAGGTCCTCAAGGGACTGGGGGTGGTCAAGGAACCCCTCCCGCAGGAGTATCTTGATGTCCTGGAGGGGAAGGTCGAAGATGAGGCCGAGCAGGAACGTGTGATGGAACAGTACCGGCCCAATGACATTTATGCGCTTACCGGGGCCACCATTTCCTCGAGATGCGTAAGTAATGGGATCAAGGGAATCGTAAAAAAATTCGCCTACCGTGTCAGTGTCCTGGACAAGCTCATTGAGCAGGAGCAGATACCAGTTGCTTTCTAGGAGCAGCAAGGCTGGTGCTGATACCAGCAATACGTGGTAATATAACTACTGGTTTTCTGGTAAAGGGCGTTACCGGGAACCATTTGCATCATAAACGGTAATGAGGATTAAGACGTGGCAAACGAAAGCAGCTCAATGCAGTTGGTCGCAAAGGGTATCCTGAGCGAAAACCCTATTTTCAAGCTGGCCCTGTCCATGTGCCCTGCGGTGGGGATCTCCACAACGGTGATGAACGGTGTCATGCTCGGCATCGCCGTACTGTTCGTGCAGGTCTTTTCCAGTGTGACGATCAGCTTTTTTAAGGATAAGATTCACCCCCGGATTCGTATTCCCACCTATACGCTGACCATCGCCACCTGGGTAACCGTTATCGACCTGGTACTGGCCGCTTTTTTGCCGGGGGCTTATGCGAAAATGGGCATCTTCGTTAAACTGATCGTTGCCTTTGCCATCATTACCATGCGGCTTGAAATGTTTGCCTGTAAGGAGGATATCAAGTCTTCTTTCTGGGATGGGCTGGGGATGGGCCTGGGCTTTCTCCTTGGCATGGTCATCATTGGCGCGGTACGGGAACTTTTGGGTTCAGGTGCCCTGCTCGGCTATGATGTGCTTGGCTTTAAGCCGTTGTTGTTCTTTATTCTGCCGTCAGCTGGTTTTTTTGTTGTCGGCCTCATGATGGCATTTTTTAACTACATAGAGATATTCTACAAACGCAAAATGGCACGGAGGGCAAACTGATGCGGATCATGCCCGGAAAACTCCAGCTGCTTGTTCTGTTACTGACGCTTTGTCTGCCTGCCCTGGCATGGTCAGCAGAGTTGATCAAGGCAAAGGAGTTCAGCGCAGACAACGAGATAACTGTTCATTTCAGCCGTGCAGTTGACAAGAGTATTGTCGAAAATACAGGCAACTACACCGTCTATGAGGTCACAGATCCGGATATCCGTCTGCAGCTGGAGTCGGCGGTTGTCACCGAAGACGCCATGAGCGCGGTACTCACGTTTGCCGAGCCCTTGAATACGACCCAGACACATGTGGTGACCATCAGTGAACTCGGGCCAGAGGGGAAGGTCAGTTTTGATGTGATGAAATCCTACTTGGGATATCTGATCTCCATCATGATTTCGGCCTTGTTGATCAATAATTATGTGTTCACCAAGTATCTGGGGCTTTGTGTCTTCTTTGGGACCTCTAAGCGCAAGACCACTGCCAAGGGGATGGGGGTGGTCTTCACCATTGTTATGGTGGCCTCAGCCATGATGAGTTGGTTTTTCTACCAGTTTATCCTCAAGCCGTACGGGTTGAACTTTTTGCAGATTGTCGTGTTTATCGGGCTGGTCTCGTTAACAGTTCAGGCCGTGGATACGATTTTACGAAAAGTCAATCCGGTGCTTTTCAATGCCTTTGGCGTCTTTCTCGTTCTGGTTATCGCCAACTGTGTCATTATCGCTGTACCCCTGGTTATGTCCAGTAATGAATACAACGCCTGGGAAACGTTTATGCTGGCTTTGGGAGCTGGCGGCGGTTTTCTGCTGGCCCTGTATCTCATGAGTTCCGTGCGCGAGCGTATAGAACTGGCAAGAATTCCAGAAAGCTTCAAAGGGCTGCCCATAGCCTTTATCGTTGCCGGGCAGTTTGCCATGGCCTTTTTGGGTTTTTCCGGACTCCAGGTTTTTTAAAGATCTTTTAACCACTGAAACAGGTTACGTAACACAGGCATCATGGATCCGACTCTGATTAAACTGGCTCTTGGCGGTGTGGCTCTTTTAGGCTGCATAGGTCTTTTCTTTGGCATAGGCTTGGCGCTTGCTGCCCATAAGTTTGCGGTTGAAACCAATCCACTCATTGAGGAGGTCTTGGAAAGCCTGCCTCTGGCTCAATGCGGTGGTTGTGGCTATCCAGGGTGTGAAGGATATGCCATTGCGGTGGTGACCGATCCCGAGGTGCCACCTAATCTCTGTTTTCCTGGTAAGGAAAAAGTTGCCGAAAAGGTGGCTGCACTGACTGGCAAGAAGATGACAGCAGTGGAAGACATGACTGCCGTGGTCCGCTGCTCGCGCAACGAAGGAAAGGTCGCACAGAAATATGAATATATCGGTTATGCCAGCTGTACTGCCGCCAACCTCGCCTTTGGTGGCCCGTCTTCGTGTCGGTATGCGTGCATTGGTCTGGGGGAATGCAGGGATGCCTGCCCCTTTGATGCCATTACCATGGTCAATAATTTTCCGGTAATTGACCCTGATAAATGCGTTAGTTGCGGCAACTGTGTCAAGGCCTGTCCCAAAAACATTATCGAATTGCAGACGCTTAAGGCGCGGGTGTGGGTGCCTTGCTCCACCAGGGATACAGCTAAACAGGTGAAAGGATTTTGCGAGGTAGGGTGCATAACCTGTAAACTTTGCATCAAGGCCTGTCCGGCAGATGCGGTGAGCCTGAAAGACGGACTTATCGTCATTGATCAGAAGGCCTGCCTCGAGTATGGCCCCGAATGTGAAGAGGCGTGTGTTACCAAATGCCCCCGCAACATTTTTCAGTCATTTCAAAGCAGGGAGACCGTGCTTCGCAAGACCGATCAAGGGTTGAAAATGGCGAGCTGAACCACCAGCTCAGTATGTACGACTCCAGGAGAGCTCTTCCCCCTCTGACAAGACGAGCATTCCTTTGGCGCGCAGGCCTGTTTTCCGCAGGCCTTGCCGCCTATCTTCTCCCACCCGCCGAATCTGAAGCATTTCTGTTTCGCCGTCGGCAGTACAAGGTGGCCAAGACCCGTATGGATATGGGGACCTTTGTCACACTTACCGCATTTCACCCCTCCCGTGATGAGGCTGAAGAGGCAATTGGCGAGGCCTTCCTGCTGATACACCGTCTCGGTCAGGAGTTGTCCCGCCATAGTTCCAGCTCGCCTCTCGCCGCTCTCAATCGGGACGGCCGGTTGACCTCTCCTCCCCAATCTTTGCAGCATGTCATCACCCGGGCTCTCCACTGGCATAAACGCAGTGGAGGCTGTTTTGATATCACCGTGAAGCCGATCATTGACCTCTACGAGGGAGCATTTGCCGACAAGACTGTCCCTGATGCCGCTGATATCGCCGCCGCCACAGAGCTGACAGGCTCGCAATATCTGCGGCTTTCTCGTCAAGAAATAGTCCTGGACCGTACAGGTATGGGGGTGACCCTGGATGGTATTGCCAAGGGCTACATTGTCGATGCTGCCTCGAATTTTTTACATGCAAGGGGGATTGTCAACCATCTGGTGAACGCTGGTGGGGACATGCGTGCCCGGGGACGGGCAGCCCAGGAAAAACCCTGGACCATTGCCATTGAAGACCCAAAAAAGAAAGGTAGGTATCCACAGGTGGTACACATGACCGATGGTGCTATTGCCACTTCCGGCAATTATGAAATATACTATGATAAGGAACGGCTTTACCACCATATTGTCGATCCGGCCAGCGGCATGTCGCCATCTGCAGCTACCAGCGCGACGGTGACCGCTCCTGTGGTTATGGATGCCGATGCTCTGGCTACTGCAGCCATGGTTCTCGGACCGCAAGAGGCGACGTCGCTAATAGATACGCTTTCCGGCTGCGCCTCTCTGTTGATCGACCCCGAGGAACAACTGTTTCCCTCCTCGTCGTGGCGTGTTGATTTGCGGCATTAACCCTTATTTTTCATGACACACATCATGCGTATTCGTTTCTACTGCTGCATCCTCTTGTTTTTTTTCAGTACCTCTGGCCACGCGGGTATGTCGTTTGAACAGTGGCTTCAAAAATTTTCTGCCCAGGCCTTGCAAGCAGGAATCAGTAAGACAACCTGGCAACGTGCCTTTGCAGGGGTTGAGACTCCAGATGCAAAGGTGTTGGAGAAGGCACAGTTTCAACCTGAATTTACCCTGGAAATATGGGATTATCTCGACTCCCGGGTCAACAGGACCAGTATCGGGGCAGGCAAGATTATGGCGGGGCTGCACCACGGTACCCTGAAAGCGATTCAGCAGCGCTTTGGTGTCAGGCCTTCCGTGCTGCTGGCGATCTGGTCGATGGAAACCGGGTATGGCGCGGTACTGAAAAAAACTCAACGTCTGCACTATATCCCCAGGGCTCTGGCGACCCTTGCCCACGGCGACGCGAGACGGCGCAATTTTGCAGAAAAACAGCTGATTGCCGCCTTGAAGATTCTTCAGACAGGAGATATAAGCCCTGTTCATTTCATGGGCTCTTGGGCAGGAGCGATGGGGCATACCCAGTTTATTCCCACCAGCTATCTTGCCTATGGGGTTGATATGGATGGCGATGGTCGACGAGATATCTGGAACTCGGTCGCTGATGCATTGGCCACGGCCTCTCGCCTCTTACACGATAATGGCTGGCGCCCGGGCAGAACCTGGGGGTATGAGGTGCTGTTGCCCGAAGATGGTGCCACCCTGGCCGAACAGACCTTGACCTTGGCGCAGTGGCAAGAAAAAGGGTTTACCCGGGTTCGGGGCGAGGCCTTTCCCCGCCCTGAAGAAAAGGCAGAACTGAAGCTCCCTGCTGGGCCGACTGGTCCAGCCTTTCTGGTACTGCGGAATTTTTTCGTCCTCAAACGCTACAACAACTCAGATGCTTATGCCCTCGGAGTGGGGCTGCTTGCAGATCGTCTCGATGGCTACCCGGGACTTGCAACGAAGTGGCCAAGACCTGCGGACAGCCTTACCGGCAGCGAAAAGGAGCAGCTTCAGGAGTTGCTGCGTGATGCTGGATATTATTCAGGTGAGATTGATGCCCAGATCGGTGCCGGGACACGCCAGGCAATTCGTGACTTCCAGCGTGCCGCTGGACTGCCGGTCGACGGTCGCCCCAGTCGCCCGGTCCTTGACGCTTTGCAGCGTTAAGGCCTTGTTGCCCTTTACCACCTCTGCCGGGTTGAAGTGATCCCTGACAAAAAAAGAGCCCGGTAGTCGATGCTCCGGGCTCTTTTTCAAGAAAGGGTTGATGAGAGGTTTACTACAGGTCCTGCGGTTTGATGACAGCGCCTTTCTTTTCTCGTAACTGCTGAAGTTCCTGCTTCTGGGTTCGATAGGTGTCAAACAGCAGCTCCGAAGCACCTTCCTCCTTTTGCCATGCCTCCTGTTGGAGCTCTATTCTTTCGATAATATTATCAATATAGAGAGAGAACTGCATGGTATACAGCTCTTCAGGATACTCCTTGTCAACGCGTTCCTTGAAGATCTGCTTCAGGTCTTCATACCTGGGAATCAGGCCAATGGGGGTGTCGATGGCTTCAACCTCGCCATGGGCATAGAGTTCGAGCCATCCCAGCCAGGCGTGGACATCCTTTTTTTCACCCAGGAGTCCCTTGCCGCTGCCGCCTCGGTTTTCATGGGTCAGAAAATAATTTAATCCTGCCATAACCGGTTTGGCCTTCATCTTGTCATTGCCAAAGAAGTTGAATTGGGCATCAAGGTACTCTGCAAGGCTGGCAGCGATAAAGGGGGCGTTGGCCCAGGGTTGTCGGCGGACACCAGTGGCGCCAACTTCGGTAGCGGTCGCCTTGGAAACGATGGATGCGCCGATAGCTACCCCGGCTGCGACATCCCGGGCGACCCAGATGGGTGGCATGGTATCGGCGTCACGGCCGGAATAGGTGATAACCTCGATTTTGACACCGGCAGGGTCGGAATTAGCTGATTTGCTGTGATTACCTATGGCCTCGGCCCGCAGGGTGCATCGTGAATTGGGATGCGACATCGGCACCTCGGTCATGTCGCGGGTCCACTCACCCTGAAAATTGATGCCTCGCTCGGGAACGGGCTCACCATCCCCCACCCATCGGGGTTTTTTCTGCTCGTCGATGAGTACGTTGGAAAAGATTACCTCAGTGCCCGGCTCACGCAGGCATTTCATCAGGTAGGGGTCACCTTCTTCGTTAACATCTTCGACGATGCCAAAGATTCCCTGTTCCGGGTTCACCGCCCGCAGAGAGCCGTCATCAGCGATCCACATCTGGGCAAGGTCATCACCGACGAAGTCACTGCCAACCATGGCGGTGGTGGTCTTGCCGCAGCCAGATGGCGCTGCCCCGGCAAAGAAGGTCTTGCGGCCACCAGGTCCGGTCATGCCGGTGATGAACATATGCTCGGAAAGCTCTTCTCCCGGGTGTTTGTACATGGCGCTGTCAGAGGCAAAACGGTGGTTACCCTTCTTCATCAGCAGGGTATTTCCGGCATAGGTGCAGAAGGTCGCATAGGTGGTCTGCCAGCTTCGATCCATATAAATCCGGGCGTTAGGGATATCTTCGGAGCGGTTCGGACCTTCCGCGTGGATATTGGTGAAGAACTCGCCCCGCCGGGCAACTTCAGCGTCGAAATTTGCATAGCAGTTGCGATAGAGGAGCTCGGCGGAGTGCAGCACATAGGTGGAGCTGGAGATTTCGATGGCAGGAATGGTCGCCTTGGCGCCCACAGGACCTCGGCAATAAAAACCGACCATCATGGTCTTGCCGCGCATAATACCCTTGACGGACTGCTCCATGTAGGCATGGGAATCCGAGCGCAACTCTTTTTTGGCCAGTGAGGAAATCGCTTCATCTGGATTGACAATGTAAAATGTTTGATGAACAAGGCGCCCCTGGTCCTCGGGCAGGTCAAAGTGGATGGTATGTCCATCCATGGCCAGCTTTTCCTCCTCACCCTTTTCCAGACTCATCTTTCGAACGGTCTCTCTGTCTGCCTCACTGCCTGAATGGATCAGCACGGCCTCTGGATCACACATGGCAATAGCATTGGCCACCTTGAGGAGAGCCTCCTCGTTGGTAATTTTTTCGAGTTTGCCCAGATTTTCGGCATCCAGACGGCGCGCGAACAGCTCTTTGGCTGCTTCAAGGGTTTGAATACCGCCCACGGCGGAAAGAATGTCGACACCTTCTTTGAATGCAAGCATTACTCCTCCTCAACTCGTTCGGAAAAAGATAAAATTTATAGGACGAACCCCATGGAGTCCGCCATTTCCTTCTGTTGCATGTGACCCGCTCATGCCCGGATTTGTTCGCTCCCGGACAGTGGAGGTGAATGTCATCTTATGTATTAGGCAGATGTTAGGCAAATGTAAACAAAATTCGTACCAAAGGGGTCGGGCTGGTCAATCTTGATATGGGAAGCCGCGAAAATCCGGAGAGATCTGGCGATGATGCCCGCAATTAGACCTTCTGTCCGGCAAGGAAACAGCGGAGAACCTGTTCCGTTGCCCTGCGGATCATGGCAGTGCTGTTGGTCATCGCTTCTTCCAGTGAAATCGGGCCGGGGCAGAGAGAGAATACCGCGTTGATCCCTAATGCATGCAGAGATGTCAGATCTTGCCCCCGGCTGCCAGCAACAGCCAGGCAGGGAATACCGTGCCGGCGGGCAAGTCTGGCGACACCTGCAGGGGCCTTGCCAAAGGCGGTCTGTTCATCAATTTGTCCTTCACCGGTGAGTACCAGATCTGCCTCTTGCAGGGCCTTTTCAAGGCCCACCACCTCCAAGACGACATCTGTCCCAGGCCGCAGTGCTGCGCCGGTGAAAGCATGCAGTCCCGCTCCCAGACCGCCGGCTGCACCTGCTCCGGGTAACTGGGAGATATCACCTGTGGTGAAGCTGTTTAGTAGTGTGGCCAGATGGACAAGGCCTGCGTCAAGGCTGTTCACCTGCTCCGGGGTAGCGCCTTTCTGGGGACCATAAACCCGGGCGGCGCCCCGGGGGCCAGTGAGAGGGTTATCCACATCGCAGGCAGCCTCGATGTGAACGTTTTTTAGTCGTGGGTCCATGGCAGAGAGGTCCATGGTGGTGATTGTTTCCAGGTTGTCACCTGTTGGGGTGATGGCCTGTCCGTGTCTATCGAGAAAGCGGGCTCCCAGCACGGTTGCCATACCGGTGCCGCCATCATTGGTGGCACTGCCACCAAGTCCCACCAGGATATGAACTGCTCCCAGGTCGAGGGCTGCACGTATCAGTTCTCCTGTCCCCCGGGTTGTGGTTTGCCCTGGATTGTACTCAGCGGGAGAGAGCAGGGCCAGACCACTGGCCAGGGCCATTTCCACAAAAGCGGTACGGCTGGAGGGAAGATAGCAGAGAGCAGCCTTGACGGGCTTACCTCGTGGGCCGGTGACTGTTTGCCGATGAACCTCTGCCTTGAGATGATTACGGAAGACGTCAAGGAGACCGTTTCCTCCGTCGGCAACGGGAATTTTGCGTACCTGAGCGTCGGGAAGGACCGCCAGCAGGCCCTCTGCCATGGCTGCTGCCACCTCGGACGCTGCAAGTGAACCTTTGAAGGCATTGGGGGCGACGACGATTTTCAAGGGTCTTCTCCGTTGGAAGCAGCTGGACGAGAGAGGTGGCGGGATTCTTCGGGTTGGGTCGCGGTGGCCAGCGCCATGATTGCCTGGCCATAGGCCAAGCGGAGCGCATCCAGGTACGCTGCATCAATGGGGCCTTTCCAGGTCGTCACCTTGTAAAAACGTTTGGGAAGCACGATGCTGTGGGGTGCGTAGCCAGTGGCTAACCGGGTTTGCCAGCGAAGCCGTTGAAGAGCTTCTCCCATGGTGTCGAGTTTGGCGGCGATCCCTGTAAATCCGAGAACATTGAGGCACGCCCCCAGCATCTCCCGAGTATAGATGTTTCGCGCAAAAAGGCAACCAACCATCGAGTTTAACAAGGCTCGGTCAGCCTCGTCCTTGAGCAGGAAGTTCACCACACCGTCAACATCCTGCTGATCGTGGCTCTGATCGTAGCGATAGGCGCCGGTGTCCAGATGGGAGTGACGAAAGCTCAGGGACTGTGAGGCAAAAAAGGTTTCACCCGTGGCGTAGCCAGCCATCTCCTGTCCGAGCACGCAGGCAAACTCTGTGCCGCCAAATTCCTCGGCTGCCCGCAACGTCCCTTTTCCCAGGAGAGCGTAAAAGTGGTTGTCCGCGCGTGACAGGTGAACAGTGGCCCGGCAGAATCCTTCGGTGTTACCAAAGTGCAGCCGCTCCCTGGTCTCTGTTTCACTGATCAGTCCCCTGTCGTTGGCCTCAGTCGCCCAGGCAAGAGCGACGCCAGCGGATAAGACATCAAGGCCTTCCTGTTCGATGGCGTCGAGCAGGGTGAGCACCTCTGTGGGTTCGGTGATACCCAGCATGGTTCCCAGGCTGAAAATGGCTTCGTAGTCATAGGCAACCTGCCGGTAGAGAAAGCGGTGATCGTTCATGAAACGCTCTCTGATGTGCCCCACATGAATACAGCCCACAGGGCAACCGGCACAGGCCGAATTGCGCAGCAGGGTTTTATCGGCAAAACGCTGGCCGGAAATCTTTTTTGCTGCCGGGTCGGCAGTGGTCTGGAGGTTGCGCCAGGGCAGAGACTGGAGAGTATTGAGTGCCTCGAGATTTACGGTGGTGCCCAGGTCGTGGTATTTCTTCATTTTACCATCGGCGGTGACCTGGCGATATACCTCCTTGAAGAGGCGGGAGTACTCTCGGCCTCGTGGCAGGGAAAAACTGCCATTGCCACGGATCACGATGGCCTTGAGGCGTTTGGCCCCCATGACTGCGCCGCCGCCCATGCGGCCGAAGTGACGATAGGTGTCGGCGTTGATATTCGCCATGCTGCAGAGGCGCTCACCGGCTCGACCGATACGCAGGATGGAACGATGGCCGGAACCTGCAACCAGCCGCCGGAGCAGTCTGCCGCTCTCCTGGACATCCAGCCCCCAGATGAAGTCGGCGTCGTTGACGGTCAGCTGCTGGGGACTCACATCAAGAAAGCAAGGGGCGGCCGCCTGGCCGGTAATGACCAGGGCGTCTGCATCGGAGAAACGAAGGGCCAGGGCGCTGCGTCCCCCGGCATGGCTTTCCGTGTACTGATTGTGGCAGGGGGAGCGGAAGGCACACACTGTCTTGCTCATCAGTGGAAAATACCCGGTGAGTGGTCCTATGGCAAAGATAAGTGGTTGTTGCGGATGGTCCCACGGCTGGTCGATGCGGCCGTATTTGGAAAACAGCAGGGCAGCGAGTCCTGAGCCGCCGACCACAGCCTCACGCCCGGGTATTATCTCGATCCCTCCCTGGCCTGTCTCCAGATCCACGAGCAGAATACGGAAATGGTCCCGATTCATGGATATGCCCCGCTGGTGGAGGAGGTGGCAACTTTTTCCAGCTCAAGGCAGTCGTGAGGGCAGAATTTCAGACAGCGGCCGCAGTGAATGCAGATAAATATCTCTCCATCTTCGGCAACACAGACCGCGTCCACCGGGCAGGCTGCTGCACATTTACCGCAGCGGATGCAGTTGTTCTTCTTCACCAGGACACCACCACCCTTTCTCGGGAGCAAGGCTTTGGAAGGACAGACTGCTGCGCAGGGGGGTTCTTTGCAGGCAAGGCAGTAGCGCGCCTCAAAACCACCGGTCAGGCCACCACGTGAACGGATACGGATACCAGCGGTCTCCCAGGAGAGCCGTTGGTGAACGAGACGGGCGCAGGCCAGTGCACAGGAATGGCAGCCAATACACCGCTCCATGCGCGGTGCAGTGAGGACGTTCACGGCATTTCCCTGAGATCAATACGTTTCATCTTGTCTGGTAAAAGAACTTCTTGGTGCATAGGGGGTGTTACGATGCAATGGTTGGGTAGTGGTGCCGGTTTCGTCGTTGTACCTGTTTGCCCCTGGCGACAGGTCAGCCCGTTGTGGTAGGGTGGGGGTACCTCTGCAGCACAGCTGTTTCTCTTGTCCTGTGTGAGTGTTTATGCTTACCTGAAGCTGAAGATGCCAGGCCGCAGCCCGCTCTCATGCTCGATATATAAACGGAACAGGCTGAGGAGGCAATTGTTTCCGGGGTAAAAGGCTGATATTGTCCCTGGTTTTTTGTCGTCTTTCAAGATAGTAGCGCTGGAGGGAACAGAGAGGTGCGATCAGCAAAAAAGACCGAGGTCGTGTTTGTCTGCACGTCCTGTGGTTTCCAGACGAGGAAATGGCTCGGCCGCTGCCCTGAATGCAAGGCCTGGGATAGCCTGGGTGAACAACAGCGAAATCGGGGCGGACAGGGTGATACCAGGAGCAGGGCCGCTGCCGTCCCCCTCAATCAGGTGGATGCCAGGAACGAGGATGCGGTCCGGACAGTAACCGGTATCGGCGAACTGGACCGGGTTCTCGGCGGTGGTATTGTGGCAGGATCTCTGGTGCTCATCGGCGGTGACCCGGGAATCGGAAAATCAACGCTGATACTTCAGCTACTTGACGGGATTGCTGCTGAAGGTGTCAAGGTTCTGTACGTGACCGGCGAGGAATCTGTCCGACAGATCAGGATGCGGGCGGATCGTCTCGGGGTGTCCAGGGAACAGATCTATCTCTCCACGGAGAACTGCGTGGAGTCGATGGTACAGCTTGCCGGTGAACTGCAGCCGGGGCTGGTGGCCGTGGACTCTATTCAGACGGTCTACAGTGAGGAGGTCGGCTCGGCGCCGGGCTCAGTTACCCAGGTGCGCGAGTCAGCAGCCAGGCTGCTGGAACTGGCCAAAAAAAACAACCTGCCCACACTGCTGGTGGGCCATGTCACCAAGGACGGCGCCATTGCCGGACCGAGGGTGCTGGAGCATATGGTGGATACGGTCCTTTACTTCGAGGGAGACCGCGGCCATGTTTTTCGCATTCTTCGCACCGTAAAAAATCGTTTTGGCCCAACCAACGAGATAGGTGTTTTTGAGATGCAGGAGAGAGGCCTGGTGGAGGTGGAAAATCCGTCGGCCCTGTTCCTTGCCGAACGGCCGGTGAATGTCCCTGGTTCGGTGGTCATGGCCAGTATCGAGGGCACCCGCCCCATTCTTGTGGAGGTCCAGGCACTGGTGAGCCGTTCCAACGTGGGAACTGGTCGAAGGACGGCCATTGGCGCTGATCCGCAACGGTTAGCGCTCCTCACCGCTGTGCTCGAAAAAAAGGTGGGGGTGACCCTCTTTGATCAGGACATCTCCGTGAACATCGCCGGAGGCATCCGCATTGACGAGCCAGCCTTGGATCTTGGGATGGTGGTGGCCCTGTTGTCCAGTTGTCTTGAACAGATTGTCGACCCTACGACCGTGGTGTGTGGGGAAGTGGGACTTGCCGGGGAGATTCGGGCTGTCGGCCAGATTGAGCTGCGGCTGCGTGAGGCGGAACGTCTCGGGTTCAAAACCTTTTTTCTGCCAGAATCATCGCGGCATCAGGTGAAAACACCACCCGATGCCATGGCCCTTGTTCCTGTACGATCCCTGCCCGATGTCATGGCGCGCCTTTTTCAGCGATAGCTGGGGAGACTTGCCATTGCTCATGAACGCAGCGGACAGCCAGAGGATAACCTGCCGGTGACAAGGCCGCGTGCAGGGTATGCTTTTTCTGGAGACTCAGACCTCCTGGTTTGGCAGGGCGGTGCGGATCTCCTGTTCGATGGCCGTAACCGCAGCCACCGGATCGGCAGCATCGCGGATGGGTCGTCCGATGACCAGATGGTCAACACCGCTGTTGATGGCGTGGGCGGGCGTGGCCACGCGCTGCTGGTCGTCGGTGCTTGTTCCGGACGGTCTGATGCCCGGAGTCACCAGGGAGAACCCCTGGCCAAAACGGCGCCTGAGGGCTTTGGCTTCCAGTGCTGAACAGACCAGGCCGTGGCAGCCGCAGCCGAGCGCCATGTCTGCCCTGGCCAGTACGAGTTCCTCCACTGAACCGGGAAAGTCGAAGGTGCGGAGTTCTTCTTCACCCAGGCTGGTGAGCACGGTGACTGCCAGAATTTTGATGCCGGTGTCCGCTGCCAGCGCCGCTTCGACCACCGGGCCCACAGCGTGCACCGTTGTCAGGCTAACCCCGTGACCCGCCAGCTGCTCCATGGCCAGTTGGACCGTGGCTGGAATATCGTAGAGTTTGAGGTCGAGCATAACCTTGCCGCCGTTGTTGACGATGTAATCGACAACCTGCCAACCCGTCCCGTAGAAGAGCTGCATACCGATCTTGAACAGGCGAATTCGTCCCTGGAGTCGATCGACCAGCCGTATGGCAGCAGCAGCGTCGGCCACATCCAGGGCAAAGATGATGCGTTCATCAAGAGGTATCATGCTGTAATCTTTTCCTCATTGAGCATGTGATCGGCGAAGTCAAGGACGAAACGGCGTTGCGCTTCGGTCACCCTGGCAATACAGGTGCAGTGCATGTTGGTGGCGCTGCGCACCAGGAGCTCAAACCTGATTGAGCTTGTCCCGAGAACAACCGGGAAATAGAAGGGACCGCAGTCGTCATGGCCTTGCTGTTCAGGGCCGAGCAGGTCCTGTGGCACTGGAAGGAAAAAGACCCCTTCCAGGCCACCGGGCTTGAGGGTACGTTTGAGGTAACTTTCCAGGTTGTCCCGTTCCAGAAAAGAGAGTTCGTCGATGAGGTATTGGCGCATGGAGGCTCCTTACAGGTCAAGGAAGGTGGTGTCCTGGTTGAGGAGTTCGCAGCCGTCTTCGCGGACCACCACCATGTTTTCCAGGCGGATGCCGCCCCATTGCTGCTGGTAGATACCCGGCTCCACCGTGACCACCATGCCCGGCTTGAGCTTTTGGCGGCTGCGGGTGTTGAGTCGCGGTGCTTCGTGAACGGCGAGACCGACGCCATGTCCCAGCGAGTGGGAGAAGTATTGACCATAACCGTCCTCTTCAATAACCCGACGGGCAGCCCGGTCCACCTCCCTGCAGGTCACTCCGGCGCGGATGACCTTGATGGCTGCCTGCTGTGCGGCGCGTACCAGTCTGTGCCGTTTGACATAGGTCGTATCCGGGTTTCCGGCGACAAAGGTCCGGGTCATATCCGAGCAGTACCCCTGGAGGACCAGGCCCATGTCGATGAGCACCAGCTCGTCCGGATCAAGGATCCGTTCCGAGGGCACGGCATGGGGTTTGGCGGCATTGGTCCCGAACGCGACAATGGTTGCAAAGCTGGGGCATTCAGCACCCATCTCCCGCATGGTCAGTTCCAGTGCCAGGGCAATTTGTCGCTCTGTCATTCCCGGTTCGATGGAACTGTAGACTGAGTGGAATACCTGTTCGTTGAGCCGCGTGGATTGGCGGAGCAGCTCAAGCTCGTGTTCGTCCTTGACGCGCCGCATGGCCTCGATAAGCCCGGTCATCGGTACAGGGTCGATACCTGCTGCCTGTGCCCTGTCTTCGAGCCGTTGTGCCGCATCGTGGAGAAAGTAGTGGGATTCAAAACCAAGTCGCTGAATGCCCAGGTCAGGGAGCATTTTCACGACAAGGGTGATAAGATCTCTTTGGTAAAGCTCCACGATAAAGCCCTGTGCTTCCTCCTCGGCCTGCAGGAGAAAACGCGAATCTGTGAGTAGATAGGGTTTACCGCTTTTGGGAATGAGGAGCGCACCCGAACTTTCCTCAATGCCATGATCACTCACCGTATAGCCAGAGAGGTAGCGCCGGTTATGGGGCTCGGTGATGAGGATGGCGTCCAGACGTCTGCGTCTGAGTGCTCTTTTGACCCGGTCGACCCGGTGGATAAACAGGTTCATCATGGGGTGTCCAGTTGCTGGCGAAGCGTGTCTTTATGTTGGGCGAGTACCTGCCCATACTGGGCGTTGAGCTTTTCTTCCACCTTGCTCCATTCCTCCTGGAATTTTGGCTGCATGGTCGGATCCAGACGGATCGCAGCCGGATCGTGTCCCTGCTGCATGAGCAGCTGCTCGTACTGCAGGCGAATCTGCTCTTCGAGCTGGGCTTTGAGCTGGGTCCGGTGCTGGCCATACTGTTCGGTGATCTTGGTGAGATCCTTGCAGATGGACTTGACGTTGCGGGCATTGTTACCCAGGGTGATCAGCCCCTGCAGAGCAAGCTCCAGGCGGGGCCGGGAAAGTTCATCCTTGGGCAGAAAGACGTTGTGGAGTAACGACTCGACCATACCGGCACGTACCTGCGGTTGTGCTGCTGCCTTTTGGGTATCAAGTACTTTGGTGAGATCTGCAGTTGCGCCGGAGAGATAGCCTGCCGCCGCCTGCATGCCTGCCTTGCGAGCCTCTTCACCCGCAATCTCCTCGCTGGTGGCCTTACCCATTGTGGCGGCACGTTCCATCACCAGTTCTATGGTGGATTTTATTTCAGCCATATCGGCCCCCCTGTGGAAAGCGTTCCCGAAAATATGCGTGGCCGAGTATACTTGATGCTGTCACAGGTTACAAGCAGGGGGTTCGCTGGAGGAGAGCGGCAAAAAAGCCATCAGTGGTTACCGAGGGCAGCGGGGTGAACAGGCCCCGGTCATCTGTGAGATGTCGGGCTGCTGGTGGCAGCTGCTTTTTACATGGGAGCAGGCTGAATCCAGGATGATCCTCGAGGAAGCGATCCACTACTCCTTCGTTTTCCTCGGATTCCAGGGAACAGGTGGCGTAGACAAGGTAGCCGCCCGGCAGCAGCAAGCTGGCAGCCTCCTGCAGCAGTGCGGTTTGCACCTCCTGGTTGCGGTGAAGGTCCTCAGGTGTACGGTTCCAGCGGATGTCTGGCTGGCGGCGGATCACGCCTGTACCGGAGCAGGGAGCGTCAACAAAAATAGCCTGGTAGCGGGTTGCTGTGGACCGGGCGTGTTCGGCCAGGGTCTGACAGTGTACCGTTACCCTGGCGGTGAGCTCAAGCCGCTCGAGATTGTTGCGAAGCAGGGCAAAGCGGTGCTGATCCGGTTCAATGGCAGTGAGTGGTACGTTGGCGGCCAGCAATGTGGCCAGGAGCATGGTCTTGCCACCAACACCGGCGCAGGCGTCAAGGCAGGGACCCACCTGCCTTGGAACGAGGTGACAGGCCAGCTGGGCCGCCTGATCCTGGACATGAAAGAGGCCCTTTGCATAACCTGGAAGGAAGGGGACCGCACCAGCATCCCCTTCCAGGAGGACCGCCTCAGGGGAGAGATCACCAGGACGGGCCCTGATACCCCTGTGACAGAGGCGGGAGACCAGGTTTTTTCGCTCGATTTTCCGGCTGTTGCAGCAGAGGGTCAGTTCTGGCCGCTGGTTGTTGACCTGGCAGATGGCTGTTGCCTGTTTGGTGCCGAAGCGTTTCTGCCAGCGCTGGAGGAGCCATTGCGGGTGATTGAGTAAGGGACGGCCATCAGGATGCGGCTGGCTGGGGTCGGGCAGACTGGCGAGCTCCCCGGCTGCGCGGCGAAGCACGGCGTTGACAAAACCCGTGAGCCATCGGGGCTGCCGGCATTGCGTCAGTACAGACACGGTTTCATTGACTGCGGCAGCAGGGGGGATACGCTCACAGAACTGTAGCTGATAGAGCCCGATTCGCAGGGCCATTCGGGTTCTTGGCCTCATTTTCCGCAGGGGCTGGCGGGAGAGCAGGCCAATGAGCCGGTCCAGGTGTTCCTTGTGGCGGAGCACACCATAGACCAGTTCCATGGCAAGGGCTCGATCCCGTGCTGGCAGCTTGTCGCTGCGGGCCGCGAACAGGCGGTCCACCGGAGCACGGCTGTCACTCCATGCGCGTAGCGTATCCACTGCGACCTGGCGAGCTGTCGGCGGGAGAGGCCTGCCGGTAGCAGGACCATTTTTTTGCGGAGTTTTCATGTCCTTCACTTAGGATGATCTCTTCGCTGTTGTCAAGTCTCCGATGATCGGGCGGCAATAATAGTCTTGGGGATTGTTTTTCAGATGAGTGAATGTGGTGAGCAGTAACGCCCAAATATGGTAGAGTCATAAAAAGAGTTATGTGCATAAAAGACTCTGCTATCCCCCTCCCTAAAAATGACAGATACTACAATCAACAAAAGAGCCAAGCTGATGCGTGATGAGTATATCTCTCGAATAAACCGTGTTATTGACTACGTTGATGCAAATATTGACGATAATTTTTCCCTCAAATCGTTGTCTGAGGTTGCATGTTTTTCACAATATCATTTTCATCGAATTTTCAAGGCAATATCTGGTGAAACATTACACCAGTTTACCCAAAGGCTGAGAGTTGAAAAAGCTGCAGCACAACTGGTCAATTGGCCTGACAAATCAATTACCGAAATTGCTTTGAATTGTGGCTTTTCAAGTTCAGCGGCTTTTGCTCGCACGTTCAGAGGTAAATTCCAAATGAGTCCAAGTCAATGGCGCGCAAAAAAAAGCCTTGAAAATAGCAAGAACTGCAAAACGAATAGCAATAAATGGAAAGATTTCGATATTTCCTCCTATTATATTGACGGTGTAACCAACAATCCAACTTGGAAGGTTCAAATAGAAAATAAAAAACTTGTTAAAGTTGAAGTTAAAAATATGCCAGGGCTTTATGTCGCTTATGTTCGGCATATAGGTCCGTATAATGGGGACAACGAACTTTTTGAAAATCTCTTTATCAGATTGATGAACTGGGCTGGGCCAAGAGGATTAGTGAAATTTCCAGAAACCACTGTTATGTCTGTATATCATGATTCTCCTAAAATTACAGAACAAAATAAATTGAGAATAAGTATCTGTATAGCTGTCGCCGAAGACACGCCTGTTGAAGGTGAAATTGGTAAAATGAAAATCCCTGGTGGTAAATTTGCTGTTGCAAGTTTCGAGTTAGTCGGTAGTGAGGAATACGAAGAAGCCTGGAATTTTATTTTTGGAGACTGGTTACCTGAAAGTGGCTATCAACCCGATGATCGTTTCTGTTACGAAATATATCATAATAATCCAAAAGAGCATCCAGAGGGGATTCATATTGTCGATATATGTATTCCAGTAAAACCATTATAGGCTTGGTATATAATGCTGTATTTGATGCTAATAGAGGAAATCTTCAGTTATTACTAATCGAGCTAACCCAACAATACCTAACAGCTCGCGTCTATCACCCAGGAGGGTAACAATGGCTGTGCCAGCAAACAAAGCAGAATTGAGAGAAGCTATTCAAAAGAATTATGAAAAATTGAGAGAAGATCTTGGTACTATCCCCCCAGCGTTGACTGAAAAAAGAGAAATGGAAGGCCACGTCAAGGGAACTCGCATGAGTGTCTGTGACTTAGTGGCGTACCTTGTTGGCTGGGGCAATCTTGTTCTTAAATGGCACACAGTTTTTTCTGGTGGGAAAATGCCTGATCTGCCTGAAACTGGATTTAAAATGAATGAAATGGGACGGTTAGCCCAGAAATTTTACAAAGATTACGAAAACGATAATTATGAATCTCTTCTCAAGCAGTATGACGAAGTTGTAGCAAAAATTCTTGCGTTAGTCGATAGCCTTGATAATGCCTATCTTTACGAAACAGAATGGTATAAAAAATATCCTTTTGGCAGAATGATTCAATTCAATACTTCGTCTCCGTATGCAAATGCTCGCTCACGAGTTCGTCAATGGAAAAGGTCAAAAGGAATATTATAAATCAAACAACGGCAGGAGATGCGTCGTGAATAATAATTGTCAAAGTTGTGGAATGCCAATGAAACGAGATCCAGAGGCAGGTGGTACAAATGTGGATGGGAGCAAAAGCAAACAATATTGTAGCTATTGCTTTCAATCCGGGAAATTTACTCAGCCCGATTTCACTGCACAACAAATGCAGGATTTTTGTATTGAAAAAATGAAAGAAATGGGCTTCCCCAAAATAGTCGGCTGGTTTTTTACGCGTAATATTCCAAAACTGGAAAGATGGAAAGAAAAATAATGGTATGCAGGTCGTTTCACTGGGTTGGTTCCATTCGCAGCTCAACTCGCTGTTAAGCGTTTAACCGCAGGGGAGTGTTTTTATGAAATATGAATGGCGGAAAGAAGAAAAAGATATCTACTTACCACCTAAGCATCCTGTGATAGTAGATGTTCCAAGATTTAAATATCTTGCAATCAGTGGAAGTGGAAATCCAAACAGCCAGCATTTTTCTGAATACGTTGAAACCTTGTATGCAGTGTCATATGCAATACGAATGTCTCAAAAGAAAGGTCTTGAGCCTGAAAATTTCTATGAATATACAGTGTATCCATTGGAAGGAATTTGGGATATAATAGAGGGTGCAAAGAAGTTTTCTGAAGGAACCATCAACAAAGATGAACTTGTTTTCACCCTGATGATTCGACAGCCAGATTTTGTGTCAGCTGAATTTGCAGAAATGGCAAAAGAGTGGGCAAAAAAGAAAAAACCCCTTTCCCATATTCAAGAATTGTCATTTTTCGAAATATCAGACGGAAAATGTATACAAATGATGCATCTTGGCAGCTATGATAACGAACAGAAATCGTTTGCAATAATGAATGATTTTGCTCAAAAAAATCAGTTAAAAAGAAAATCGATGAAGCACAAAGAAATATATATTTCAGATCCAAGAAAAGTAGTACCGGAAAAGCTAAAAACTGTTTTACGTTTTACCGTTGAGTAATAAAAATAACATAACAGGTCGTTCTTCCCGGCTCGTTTCGCTCGCCGGTGAACTCTCTGTGTTAGGCTAAAACATTAGAGGACGAAGGGATGCATGACAACGAATGAAATTACTTTCGAACAAACACGTTGCTTTCGCTGATATTCGCGCTTGGGAGGGCGTCATCCTCAATCTCGCAGCTCACCTGGAAAGAACCGAACTCCCAATCAACTGGAAGGAAATGTCAATGGCCTAATCAGGGGCTGTTGTCGACCCCGTTCCTTCACGGCAACGCCCTGTCGTTATACCTGCTGAAGATAAAAATGACTCTGGAAAGGAAGATTGCAAAAGCATTCCGATTGACGGATGAAAACTGGATGAAACACGCGAATCCGTGGAGTGTCTGGACGAGGTATGCTGTTCTGCCTTTCATCATGTTTGCTTTTTGGAGTCGAGCTTGGATTGGCTGGTGGTGCCTGGTTCCTGGAATTAGTTCCATTTTGTGGATGTTTTTCAATCCCGTCTTTTTCCATAAGCCACGTTCAACAAAAAATTGGGCATCCAAAGCTGTGTTGGGAGAAAGAGTCTACCTCAACAGAGATAAGGTGGAAATTCCAGATATTCACAAAACACCGCTGTATGGTATTCTTAATGTAATTTCTTCCATGGGCATGATGATGGCAATGTGGGCAATCGTCTGCTCTTCCGTTTGGGGTGCGGTCTTTGGCGTTACGTTAGTATACATCGGAAAAAGTTGGTATTTGGATCGCATGGTTTGGTTGTATGAAACAATGAAATCAGAAAATGAAGAATATCAAAAATGGGAATACTGAATGCTGCCTAACAGCGAGTTGCCCTTTGTGCTCAATCGTGCACCGAAACAAAGCAGTTGTGCACGCTTCCTCTCAACCTTGGCAGATGCTTTCTGTCGGCCTGCCGCTAAGCCATTCAAATCGGTGCTAACTGGCTATGATGAGACCAACACTCTTCATATTTTCTGGACTTCCGGGAACAGGAAAGTCAACTGTGGCGAAAGAACTTGCCAAAATTACACGAGCCACGTATGTACGCATTGATACTGTTGAGCAAGCGATAAAAGATTTTTGCGATGTTAAGGTTGAGGAAGAAGGTTACAGGCTTTCACAGAGGATTGCTTCAGATAATCTTAACCTAGGTAATAGCGTTATAGCCGACTCCTGTAATCCCATTGAGCTGACTCGTAAAAAATGGAACGATGTAGCAATAAATGCCGGTGCGAGCTTTGTCAACATCGAGATTATATGCTCGGATAAATCAGAACATAGGTATCGGGTCGAAACAAGAACTTCTGACATCCCCAGCCTCAAGCTGCCAACATGGGAACAAGTCGAAAACCGTGAATATCATCCCTGGGAATCTGAGCGTATTGGTATTGATACAGCCCAAAAAATCGTATCCTGTGTGGTTCAGCAGTTAGTGAGCACGCTCCGTGAGCAGGGCAAGATTTAACAAATCGTTGTACTGGGTTCGTTTCACTCGCCGGCGAGCTCGTCGTTGTTTTTCTGCTTGAGCTGAAAAGGAGGTCTATGATGATGAGACGATTCATGCTGCCGGCGTTGCTGGCGATGGTGTTACTGGCAGTGGTAAGGCAGCCCCTGTTCGCGTCGACACTCGAGGAGGTGCGCCGCCGCGGCGAGGTCGTTTGCGGGGTGTCCACCGGGCTTCCCGGCTTTTCCAGCCCCGATGAGCAGGGCATCTGGCGCGGGCTGGATGTGGATTTCTGCCGCGCCCTTGCTGCTGCCGTGTTAGGCGATGCCACCCGGGTTAGGTTTGTGCCACTGGGAGTGAGGGAGCGACTGACCTCCCTGCAGACCGGTGATGTCGATGTTCTTGTCTGCAGCACGAGCTGGACCTATAGCCGGGATACTGCCCTGGGGCTCACTTTTGTCGGAGTCAACTATTACGATACCCAAGGTCTGCTGGTCAGCCGCAGCCTTGGGGCGAAAAATGCCCGTGACCTCGATGGCAAGATCATCTGTGTCGAGTCCGGTGCCGGGTTCGCCCAGAATCTTCAAGAGTATTTTGATCGACTTCGACTCTACAGCGAACTGAGGCAGCTCCCCGGCAAGGGAAGTCTGCGCAAGGAGCTGGCGAGTGGCCGCTGTGATGCGGTGACCGCGACACAATCGCAGCTGCATTTCCTGCGAAATTATCTGTCCAGACCTGCAACGGTGCGATTGCTTCCGGATATTATTGCCCGGGAGCCCATGGGGCCCTTTGTCCGCCAGGGTGACCCGCTCTGGTTTAATGTGGTGCGCTGGACGCTCAATCTTCTGATTCTTGCCGAAGATCTTGACGTCACCATGGAGAACGCCGACAAGATGCGCTTTTCTGGCAAGCCTGCGGTGAGACGGCTGCTAGGCCAGGAGGGACCTGGCGGCGAGAGTCTCGGTCTGGCTGCAGACTGGGGATACCGGGTGATCAGCCAGGTGGGAAATTACGCCGAGATCTTTGAGCGCAACGTTGGCAGAGACTCACCGCTGAAGCTGGAGCGTGGAGCCAACGCCCTGTGGAGAAACGGTGGCCTGTTATATGCGCCGCCGCTGCGATGATTGTCCTGCCCAGTGGCAACGGCGCCGGCATACGTGGCAGAGAAAAAAGCGTTTTTGATCCAGGAGATGATCTACCGTGTTGCAGATAGCGACAACGCATAAAAACACCGACTTTGACGCGTTGAGCTCAATTATAGCTGTCACCCTGTTGTATCCTGGGGCAGTGGCGGTCTGCCCCAGCATGGTCAATCCCAACGTACAACGTTTTCTCTCCCTGCACAAAACCAGCTTTGATCTGGTACTGCCTGGAGAGATCAATCCTGCCCTGGTGGAACGGCTCATTGTCGTTGATGTCAATCAGTGGCGACGGCTCGACCGTATGGAGGGGTTGCGTGCCAAAAAGGGGCTTGAGATCCTGCTCTGGGATCACCACCTGCAACCAGGCGATATTGACGCCAGCTTTCGCTGTGTAGAGCCGGTTGGCGCCTGCATCACATTGCTGATCCGGGAACTGAAAAAGCAAAAAATCGTCCTCACACCTCTGCAGGCGACAGTATTTCTCATCGGTCTGTATGAGGATACTGGTCAGTTGACCTTTTCCTCGACCACTGCCGAAGATGCCTACGCCGCCGCTTACCTCCTCGAGCAGGGTGCTGACCTCACCATCGCTGCAGAGTTTCTCAACACCGCTTATGAAGAGACGCACAAGCAGGTTTTGTTTCATCTGATGCGCGATGCCAAGCAGCTGGAGATTCGAGGGTTTACCGTTGCCGTGGCCATCGTCTCCCTTGACTGTTACGTGAATGACCTCGCAAAAGTGGTGCAGCTGTACCGAAAGATTGTCAGCGCTGACGTGGTGTTTGGCATTTTTATCAATGCATCGGGATCGATCTTCATCATTGGCCGTAGCGGGACACCGGAGGTCGATGTCAGCCATGTTCTCCAGCCTTTTGGTGGTGGCGGCCACCCAGGAGCAGGGTCGGCAATGATTCAGGATCAGGCTGCTAATCCTGAGCATATTCGGGAGGAGCTGCTGCTGGCCTTGAACGAGGAAGGCAAGACCGTGGCGCGAGTCGCCGACATGATGAGCTTTCCGGTGGCGACGGTCCCGCCGGATATGCCCATGTACGAGGTTCAGGATCGTATGGAAGCCGAGGGTATCAGGGGTATTCTCGTGGAAGATGCTGATCGCATAGTGGGTATTGTTGTGCTCTGGGATTTTAAAAAGCTGCGCTTTGAAAAACAGTGGACCAGTCCGGTGAAGGCATTCATGAACAGAAAGGTGGTAACCATAGAACCGGGGGCTCTGGCCGGAGAGGCAGCTCAACTCATGGTTGAACGCGATATTGGTCATCTTCCGGTGGTACAGGACGGTAAGGTTATTGGTATTGTCACCCGGACGGATGTCGTCAATTACCTCTACGGTTTGCTCCCCGCCTGATAAAAAAGAGGAGCTTATTTGACCATTACTGAGCTTTTTGGCCAAAGCCTACAGTGTGAACCTCACTGCGAGGCGCACCGGTTATCTGCTCAACCAGGAGGCCATCCCAGTTCTCTGCCGCCAATGATGTGCAGATGGGAGTGGAAGATCACCTGTCCCGCCACCCGGCCGTTGTTCAAGGTGGCGCGGAAACCCTGAAGCCCCTCTTGTGCAGCCACTTCGGTACTTATGCGGAACATCTTGCCGAGGACACTGTCATGCTCGGGAGTCGCGTCTTCCAGGGTGCTGATATGGTGTTTGGGAATGACCAGAAAGTGTACCGGCGCCTGGGGGGCGATGTCACGAAAGGCAAGTACCTCATCGTCTTCATAGAGCTTTTCAGCGGGGACTTCTCCCCGGATTATCTTGCAGAACAGGCAGTCGTTTGACATGGCAATTCTCCTTGTCAGGGGGAGGTCCTAGCGGGCCACCCGGGTAATGGGCTGCAGGGTCAGCACCAGGGCGTTATTGACACCTACTATCTTCACTGGCATTACCTGTAGTGGGATCTGTTGGTTGCCGATCCTGGCGTTGAACGGTGCAAACTGGTCCATGGGGATGGGATACTCTCTGTTGCCCAGACGTTCCAGCAGGGGGGCGAAAACGGCGAGAGGATCATTGGTAGCAGTGGTTATGGGAAGGAGTTTTGGTGTGATAAAGAGGGCCTTCGCCTCTCTGTCGTAGCGCATCAGGAGATCGCAGCTCACCGGCAGCCTGAGCTGGCCAAGTTTGAGCTTGAATCGCTGACCACCAATGTCAGTGTTGACAGAGAGGTCCCGTCCATCAATGGTGGCATCCATGGAGAGGGTATTCTCGTGAATGTGCAGTCGTTCAATGGACGTGAGCCAGATTTGTCCTTCGATGGACTCCGGATATATTTCCAGGGGCAGGGGGAGCAGGCTGTTCAGGGAGGAGTGTAGCGCCTCGGCAGGCAGGGTCACCGAGATGTTCCTGGCTGGTGCCTGGGCAGCCTGTCCTGCGCCAGGGAGCAGCAGGAGAACAATGAGCGGGAAGGCGAGGTTGAAGGGTTTTCTTTTCAGCATGGCGTGTCGGCTTCAGGCGGTTGTTTGTCAGCAGAGTGTTTATAGAGGTGTTTGTTTGCTCTGCGCTGCTTGATTGTCCTTGATCAGCATACCTGCTTTTTTAAGGAGTGCAAGCTCATTGAGGGCATTAGCATTGGCCGGAACACTCTTCCGATTTTCAGTATCAGGTGCATTTACCTAATACCTGATAAAAATGTTTGAATGCTCTGCAGGGTTCTTCCCGTTGCGCAATCCAGGGAATCTCCGGTATAAGGGTAGTTGGAGAATTTTCTGCAACCAATCTGGGCGATAACCGATCTGGTGGACGCTGCCTGTACCCTCGGCCAGGGCATTGCCCTTGCAGAGTCGAAGATGAGACTGACGGATCCATGAAAAAAGGAGAAAAAGAGCTTTCCAGAAGGCACTCCCCCTGTATACGGGTAGACCATGAGTGTGCCTTGTGGAATGGCGGTGAAGAACTCGAAGCAGCTCTTCGTTCCCAGTTGACCATTGACAATCCCAAATACACGGCTGCTAGGCAGTATGGCCGCTGGGTGGGGAAAAAGCTTCAACCCCGTCTCGTTTTTTACCGGGACGAGCAGGGCGGTCTGTTTTTTCCCCGTGGGTTTGCCAACCAGGCAGTGCGTCTCTGTCGGCAGATTAATGGTTGTGAGCCCTTGGTCGAAGATCGGCGGCGTAGGTGTGACGCCCTCGAACTTGAGTTTCAGGGGACCCTGCGTCCCTATCAGCAGAAAGGCGTGGAGCAGGTGTTGCGCCATAGTTTTGGCGTGCTTGAGGCTGCAACCGGCAGTGGCAAGACTATCATGGCCTTGGCGCTTATTGCGGCACGACAGCAGCCCGCCCTGGTGCTCGTGCACAGCCGGGAGCTGATGTACCAGTGGCAGGAGCGCATCCATGCCTTCCTGGGAGTGGATGCTGGTCAGGCCGGTGATGGTAGGGTTGATCTGAAACCAGTGACCGTGGCGGTGGTCAATACCGCACGTAAACGGGTTGCTGAACTGTCCCGCCACTTTGGCCATGTGGTGGTCGACGAGTGTCATCGGGTTCCGGCGTCGCTGTTCACCGATGTGGTCGCCGGCCTCGACAGCATGTACATGCTGGGCCTTTCGGCAACGGCTTTTCGCCGCGAAGATGGTATGACTGCGGTTATCTATATCTATATGGGCGATCTGCTGCACCGGGTGGAGAGTGAAGAACTGGAAGCCAGTGGTGCTGTCCTCCGGCCGGAGCTGATCCAGCGACCCACCTCCTTTAGATACGGCTATCGGGGCCAGTATGCCCGGCTGATCAAGGCGCTGGCCTTGAACGAGGAGCGTAACCGGCTTATTGCCGCAGATGTCAGGCGGCTGCTGGCTGCGGGACACCAGGGCACGATACTGGTGGTTTCGGATCGGGTGGCCCACTGTCAGGAGCTGGCCAGGTACATTGACGAGCCTGCGCTCACCGCGGTGCTCACCGGGCAACAGGGGACTGAGGAACGCACAGCCACCGTGGCCCGGGTTCGAAATGGCGAGGTACGGGTGCTTGTCGCCACGTTGCAGCTCATCGGCGAGGGGTTTGACTGTCCGGGACTCTCAACGCTGCTGCTGGCGACGCCCATCAAGTTCGAGGGGCGGCTGCTCCAGGTTGTTGGCCGGATTCTTCGGCCGGACAGTGGTAAACAGGCACGGGTGTATGACTATATTGACGAGCACATTCCTGTGCTGCGCCGCTCTGCAAAGTCCAGGGAACAGCTCTTTGCGCGCTGGCGGGTACGGTAATCAGCTTGTACTTTGGCTGTGCCTCCTGTACAGTCGGTATCTTTTCCCTGCCGGCATCTTTTCCAGGTACCGCTGGTGGTTGATAAAAAAAATAGACAATTCGGGGTGTGAAAGAGCGATATGGAGCAGATGAACATCCGCAACGTGGCCATTATTGCCCACGTTGATCATGGTAAAACCACGTTGGTGGATCAACTGTTTCGTGATTCGGGAATGTTTCGGGAGAATCAGCAGGTGGCTGAACGGCTGATGGATTCCATGGAACTTGAACGTGAACGGGGTATCACCATCAGTGCCAAAAACGGGGCATACACGCATGGCGATTACCGGATTAACATCATCGATACACCGGGACATGCCGATTTCGGCGGCCAGGTGGAACGGGTCCTGCGGATGGCCGATGGTGCACTACTTTTGGTGGATGCCCAGGAAGGTCCCATGCCGCAGACCTTTTTTGTGGTGCGTAAGGCCCTGGCTGTCGGTCTGCCCATACTGCTGGTGGTGAATAAAATTGACAAGCCGGCAGCTCGCTGTGACTGGGTGGTAGATCAGGTTTTCGACCTACTGGTTCGTCTCGATGCCCCGGATACGGTGCTGGATTTCCCGGTTGTCTATGCCTCGGCCAAGCAAGGGTATGCCCTGGAGGATCATACTGCGGCTCCTTCCGCGACCGGCGGTACCATGGGATTGATCTCGGAGATGATCATAGCACATGTCCCGCCACCGGCAGGTAACCCCGAAGCCCCGCTCCAGCTGCAGATCAATACCATTGATTACTCTCCCTATCTTGGACGTCTCGGTATCGGCAAGCTGGTCAACGGCCGACTCAGTCTCAACAATCGGGTGGCTGTGGCCCGGCGTGATGGCTCTATCAATCCGGTACGAATCAGTAAGATTTTCGCCTTTGACGGCGACCGCAAGGTGCCGGTGGAATCGGCAGCAGCCGGTGATATAGTGGCAGTAGCCGGGATGGAGGATGTAACCGTAGGGGTGACGTTCACGGACCCGGATGATCCCAGGCCGCTGCCATTGATCGAGATTGATCCGCCCACCATTACCATGAACTTTATCCCCAATGATTCTCCCTTTGCCGGGCGGGAGGGGAAGTTCGTCACCTCCAGGCATCTTGAGGAACGGCTTCGGCGTGAAGCCCTCGCAGACGTGGCCCTGCAGGTGGAAGCGCTCACCGACAGTATTGGATACCGGGTATCAGGGCGTGGTGAGCTGCATCTTTCCATCCTTATCGAGAAGATGCGGCGGGAGCTGTACGAGTTCCAGGTTACCCGTCCTCAGGTGATCATGCGCGAGGAAGACGGGCAGGTGCTCGAACCTTATGAGGAACTCACCGTCGAGGTGGACGAGCAATACCAAGGGGTCGTTATCGAGCGCCTGGGCGCGCTGCGAGGACAGCTCCAGGACCTGCGCCTCAAAGAAGGGATGTGCCGGATGGTGTTTACCGTACCGACACGCGGGCTTCTCGGATACCGCTCGGTGTTCATGACCGATACCCGGGGTATGGGGACCATGAATTACGTGTTCGCCCACTGGGGCCCCCATGCCGGCGATATGCAGCATCGTGTCAACGGGGTGCTGGTGGTCAAGGAGCCGGCAGTGAGCGTTGCCTATGCCCTCTTTAACCTGCAGGATCGTGGTAAACTGTTCATCGGGCCGGGTGTCGATGTCTACCAGGGACAGATCATCGGCGAACACAGCCGCAGTGCCGACCTGGTCGTCAACCCGGCCAAGGGGAAAAAACTCACTAATGTCCGCGCGAGCGGCTCTGACGAGAGTGTTATCCTGACCCCGCCGGTTGACATGAGTCTGGAGGACTGCATATCGTATATCAATGATGATGAACTGGTTGAGATCACCCCCGGGGCGATCCGTCTGCGCAAGCGGCCCGGAGGGCGCCTGCGTTCCTGATCTTTTTTGAAATGGTGAACAATATGAAAGCGTTACTGTCAATAGCCTTGGCCGTCCTTGCCGGAGGAGCGGTGTTTGCCCTGATTATGCGGCGTACTGGAGGCGAATGTACCCCCTGACTATTGATCTATGGTTCCCTCGGTGGGGGAATTGTTACCTATCTACTGTTGCAGACCTTCCTGTAGAGGCTGTTGGGGGATCAGGGCAAACCTCCTCGAAACCTGGCTGCTCCCTTGCGGGGCAAGCCTTTTGCCTCACTGAATTTCAATGTCCACCAACCAGGGCTGTTGCTGTTCTGGCGAGTGCACCTGCAATGAGGTCCTCCGCAATCACGATTGCTTGTAAATGCGTCATTAAAGCGTTGCACCGCCGTTGACAAATCGTATCGGGCCGTTTACTTCTACACCTGTTAGCTGGTTCATCTAGTACGGCGCGAACCGGCACGCATCGGTTGAAAAAAGAGTCTTCTTGCTTGACAACATCAATGAACAGCGGCGTTTTTCTGGGCCTTCGGGGAACGTCAACAGCTGCACACAATGTAGGAAAAAACCATGATACAAGAACATACCCTACAGACACCCTCCGGCCCCCTTCATTACCTGGAGGCGGGTGATAACGGTCCGGTCGTGGTCCTGCTGCACGGCAAGGCCTTTCAGGCAGAAACCTGGAGGGAGACTGGAACCCTGGAGTATCTGGCCGGACAGGGCTTTCACTGCCTGGCCCTGGACATGCCGGGCTTTGGCAAGAGCCCCGCAGGGAGTGCCGATTTTCTTGAGGTCCTGCAACTGTTTTTCGCCGGCACTGGCGTCAGTGAGCCGGTTTTGCTGGGGCCGTCCATGGGTGGCGGGATCGCCCTGGAGTATGCGCTGACAGCAGCTGGTACCTTGCGTGGTCTGATTCTCGTCGGTGCTGTACGAGTCGTTGAGAATGCATCCCGACTGGCTAGCCTCTCTCTGCCGACCCTGGTGATCTGGGGCAGTGAAGACACCATCTCGCCCCCCAGCAGTGCTGACCTCTTGGAAAGGGAGGTTAGGGGCGCTGTCAAGGTCATCCTCCAAGGGGCGCCTCATCCCTGCTACCTGGATCAGCCCCAGCGGTTCAATGAGACTGTGGGGACTTTTCTTCAGGGGCTGCTAGGCTGACAGCACGGGGACGTATGGGAAAAACATTAATTATTGCAGAAAAGCCGAGTGTTGCCAGAGATATAACCCAGGCACTACCCGGCAGGTTCACCAAGAGCAAGACACATTTTGAATCCAGCGACTATATCGTCTCCTATGCCGTCGGCCACCTGGTGGGGATCGCCTATCCAGAAGAGATTGATCCGGCACTGCAGAAATGGTCCCTGGATAATCTGCCTATCCTGCCTGAGCTTTTTCCGCTGACCGTCCTGCCCAACACCAGGAGCCAATTCAATGCCCTGGTTAAACTTATCCGGCGCCGCGACGTGGAGGTGATCGTCAACGGCTGCGATGCCGGGCGGGAAGGGGAACTGATCTTCAAGTATATCCTTCGCCAGGCCAGCAATCGTTCGGTGGCAGGAAAGTCTGTTCGCCGGTTGTGGTTACAGTCCATGACAGCCGATGCCATCCGCCAGGGAATGGCGAGCCTGCGTGAAGATGCAGAGATGCAGGCGCTGGAGGCTACGGCCCTGTGCCGTTCCGAGGCGGACTGGCTCATTGGCATTAATGCTACCCGGGCGTTGACCTGCTATAACTCCAGGTTTGGCGGGTTCCGCAAGACGCCCTGTGGCCGGGTGCAGACCCCAACCCTGTCACTGCTGGTGCGGCGGGAAGAGGCGCGGCGGCTTTTCAAACCCATAGCCTACTGGGAGCTGCACGCCGAGTTTGTCTGCGGTGAGGTAAGCTATCCCGGGGTCTGGATTGACCCCGATTTTACCAAGGACCCGACCCAACCCCACCACCGCCAGAACCGGATCTGGGAAGAAGCACAGGCCCAGGCCATTGTCGAGCGTTGTCAGGGGGGCAGTGCCAAGGTCGAAGAGACCAGCAAACGGACGACCCGTAGTTCTCCTCCCCTCTACGACCTTACCCTGTTGCAGCGTGAGGCCAACAGCCGTTTCGGGTTGTCAGCCAAGAACACCCTCGCCCTTGCCCAGACCCTGTACGAGCGGCATAAGCTGATTACCTATCCACGTACCGACAGCCGTTGTCTTCCCGAAGACTATCTTGCCACTGTCAAAAAAGTGGTGGGGCGGCAGCGACAGGGGCAACTGGGGCGATTCGCTGCTGAGGCCCTGGACAAGGGGTATCTGAAGAAGAATCCTCGGATATTTAATAACAAAAAGGTCAGTGATCACTTTGCCATCATTCCCACCGCCAACCTGCCAGCTACTCTCTCTGAGCCGGAGCTGAAAGTCTATACGATGATCGTTCAGCGGTTCCTTGCCGTTTTTTTCCCTCCTGCGGTGTACCATGGAACCCGGCGGCTGTCAGTGGTGCAGGGTGAGACCTTTCTCACCGAGGGCAAGATACTCGTTGAGCCGGGGTGGAAGGCTATCTATGGCAACGAGATGGAGGAAGAGGCGGCATTGAAACCCCTGCCAGCGAAGACACCGACGCAGTGCACGCGGATCGAGAGTCGGCAGGAGCAGACCAAACCTCCTCCCAGATTCAATGAGGCCTCCCTGTTGTCAGCCATGGAACATTCCGGCCAGCTCGTCGATGACGAGGAGTTGGCCGAGGCCATGAAGGAGCGGGGCCTGGGGACACCGGCAACCCGCGCCGCCATTATTGAAAAGCTGATCAATGAAAAATACGTGGTGCGGGAACACCGGGAGCTGATTCCCACGGGCAAGGCCTTTGAACTGCTGGCCTTGCTGGAGGCCAGGGATATCGAGGTCCTGGCCTCCCCTGAGTTGACAGGAGAATGGGAGTACAAGCTGAACAGGATCCTCAAGGGAACTATGACCCGTGAGCAGTTCATGCGCGAGATCAGGGAGATGACCCGGGATATCGTCGGCAGGGTCAAGCAGGGTGATGAAGGGCAGCGCCGTCAGGCATCGTTTTCCCCTGTGGATGGTCAGGCCTTCTATCAGACGGAAACTGCCTATGAATCTGAAGATAAACGTCTGATTATCCGTAAAGTGCTGGGTGGCCGGCTGATGGATGAGGCTGAGGTCGTCGCCCTTATCAGGGGCGAAACCGTTGGTCCTTTCAGTGATTTTCGCTCCAAAAAGGGTAAACCCTTCACCGCTTCGGTGCGGGTCAGGGACAGTAAGGTGGAGTTTCTTTTTGCCGATTCCACCGAGGAGCTCAACCTTGAGGCTATCCGCGCCGGTGGCTCCCTTGGCACGTCGCCGGTGGACGGCACCCAGGTGTATGAAACCCCGGTGGGGTATCTCTCTGATTCGGCATTGGCTGGCGACCGCCAGGCCGGGCTCCGTATCTCTAAGATCATTCTTGGCCGCCAGCTCGACCCAGACCATATCCGCCAGCTGTTGACCAGGGGAAAGACCGAGCTTATCGGTGGCTTTATTTCCAAGAGAAAGCAACCCTTTGACGCCTATCTTCTCCTCGATGCCAAGGGGAAGCTCACCTTTGAGTTCCCGCCGAGAAAACCCCGCGTCCGAAAAAAAACGACACCCGCTGACAGGAACTGAGTACAGGGAAAGTTCTGTCTCTTGGTGACCATCAGCGGCAAGCACAACAGGGAGTCATGAAGCGACTGAAAAAAGAACTGGAAAACAGGTCCGGCAATGAGCTGGCAGCCCTCTGCAGCAGGGCAGCCCTGGACTCGAAAGCCGAGGATCTGGTAGTGCTTGATGTACGGGGCATCTCCTCGTTTACTGATTACTTTGTCATCATGAGCGGTCGCTCCAGCCGACACGTCCAGGGGCTTGCCCAGGCTGTCGAGGAGACCATGTGCGCCAAACGGGTTTCGGGGAAGCACAGCGAAGGCATGGACGAGGGGCTGTGGGTGCTGCTTGATTACGAAGACGTGGTTGTCCATATCTTTTCCCATGACAGTCGCACCTTTTACGACCTGGAAGGCCTGTGGCACGATGCCCCGCGTCTTGATGTACAGGTCCTGCTCGCTGATGCCGACGTCGCTGCACCGGAGGCCTGAACGATGAAATCCTCTCCTGTTATCCTGGCGATTCTCGATGGCTGGGGCCTTGCACCGGCCGGGCCAAGCAACGCGGTGAGCGTTGCCCGGACGCCCCATATGGACAGATGGAGCACCTCCTTTCCCATGACATCGATCGCCGCCCACAACGGCGCTGTCGGCCTACCGCAGGGGCAGATGGGAAACTCTGAGGTGGGGCACCTCAACATCGGTGCTGGCCGGGTTGTCTACCAGGATTTCACCCGGATCAACATGGCGGTCGAGTCGGGAAAACTTGGGGAGATGCCCCTTCTGGTCGATCTCATGCGGCGGACAGCTGCCAGTGGCGGTCGCCTCCATTTTTTGGGGCTGCTGTCCGACGGTGGTGTCCACTCTCATATCCGTCATCTCGAGGCCCTGCTGGCCATGGCCCATGACCAGGGCCTCGCAGATGTCTTTGTTCACTGCTTCATGGATGGCCGGGACACCCCTCCTGCGTCGGGGCTCGGCTATATGACAAGGCTGGTAACAACCCTGGAGCGTTGCGGCTGCGGGCAGGTGGCAACCATCAGCGGTCGTTACTGGGCTATGGACCGAGATAAGCGCTGGGACCGGGTGGCAAAGGCCTGGGCAGCGATGGTCGACGGCAGAGGCCGTCTGGCGGTTGATCCGCTGGCCGCCATTGACTACGCCTACCACCACGAGGAAACCGACGAGTTTATCAGCCCCACCGTGCTCACCGATGGCGCAGGTGTTCCTGTCGGCCGCATCATTGATGGTGACGCCGTTCTTTTTTTCAATTTTCGTGCTGATCGGGCCCGTGAGCTCTGCCACGCCTTTGCTGATAGAGATTTTGACGGGTTCACCATTGAGCACCGACCAAGATTGTTGGAGCTGGTGACCATGACCGGGTATGAGGCGGATTTCACCTTTCCGGTGCTGTTCCCGCCGATGGCCATGACCCGGATTCTCGGCGAAGAGGTGAGTTGTGCCGGAATGCGGCAGCTGCGGATAGCAGAGACAGAAAAATACGCCCATGTCACCTACTTCTTCAACGGCGGCGAAGAGGCACCGTATGACGGTGAGGAACGGCTGTTGATCAACTCACCCCGGGACGTCGCCACCTATGACGAGAAACCGGAGATGAGTGCTGTCGAGGTTACTGACAGGCTGCTGGCCGCCCTGGATGAGGGCATCGCTGCCGGTACTCCTTTTGACCTGGTGATCCTTAACTTTGCCAACGGCGACATGGTCGGGCATACCGGCGTCATGACTGCGGCAGTCAGGGCCTGCGAAACCGTGGACCAATGTCTGGGACGTCTCTACGCCTGGGTTGCCGAACACGATGGTGTGCTGTTGGTTACCGCCGATCATGGCAACGCCGAGATGATGGTGGACCCGGCAACTGATCAGCCCCATACCGCGCACACCCTCAACCCGGTACCTTTCCTGGTGCTTGGTGAGCGTTTCCGGGGCAGACAGCTACGCGAGGGAGGAGCGCTCTGCGATATCGCGCCGACCATTCTTGGGCTCCTCCACCTGGCCGTTCCCGAGGAGATGACCGGCAAGGATCTTTTTCTCTGATTTTTTACTCCTTCAACCTGACAGGAAAAGCAATGCGATACATCAGCACCCGCGGGGGAATCGAGCCGGTAAGGTTCCGTCAGGCCTTTATGATGGGGCTTGCCAGGGATGGCGGTCTTCTCCTGCCCGAGCAGCTGCCGCAGATCCAGGCACAGCAGCTCGCCGCCTGGAAGCACCTCAGTTACCAGGCGCTCGCCCTGGAGGTCATCAGCCTGTTTGTTGATGATATCGATCGCCGTGACCTGGAAGGTCTTATCGAGCGAGCCTATGCCTCCTTTACCCATCCCCAGGTGACCCCGGTGAGCAGACGGGGCGACACCTGGATCCTCGAACTCTTTCACGGGCCGACCCTGGCGTTTAAGGATGTGGCCCTGCAGCTCCTGGGCAACCTGTTCGAGGACGAGCTGGCAAAAACGGGCGGCTGTATGAATATTATCGGAGCAACGTCTGGAGATACCGGCAGCGCCGCCATTCACGGGGTCAGGGGAAGGCAGGGCATCAACATCTTTATCCTCCATCCTCACGGGCGAACCAGCGAGATTCAGGCACTGCAGATGACCACGGTGCTCGATGCCAATGTCCACAACATTGCGGTGCAGGGCACCTTTGATGATGCCCAGGCCATTGTCAAGGCGCTGTTCAGTGACCTGGAGTTCAGGGATACCTATCACCTGGGTGCGGTCAACTCCATCAACTGGGCCCGTGTCCTGGCGCAGGTGGTCTACTATGTGTACGCGGTATTACGGTTCAGCCGCCAGGGGGTTACTGCCGTTGACTTCTCCGTGCCCACCGGCAACTTTGGCGATATCTTTGCGGGTTACGTGGCCCGGCGTCTCCTTCCCGAGGGGATGATCGGCACCCTTATCCTGGCCACCAATGCCAATGATCTGCTCACCCGGTTTGTCAACCATGGCGAGTATTCCCGGGGGACGGTGGTTGCCACCCACAGTCCTTCCATGGATATCCAGGTGGCGTCCAATTTTGAGCGTTACCTGTACTACCTGGAAGAAGAGTCAGGGGCACGGGTCTGTGCTGATATGGAACAGTTTGCCGCCACTGGCACCCTGGATCTCAGCCGTTTTCGCGAGCAGGTGAGCCGGGATTTTCTCTCGTTTTCTGTGAGTGAGCAGGAAACGCTGGAGACCATCGCCGCTTTTTATGAGGATCATGACTACCTGCTCGACCCGCACACCGCTGTCGGGGTGTGCGCGGCGCAGCGGGCGCAGAGTCCCCGCCCTGTTGTCTGCCTTGCCACCGCCCATCCGGCCAAATTTGCTGCAGCTATTCGTGAGGCCACTGGCGACAATCCGCCACTTCCCCCATCGCTGGCGGAGCTCACCGGCAAGGCCACCCGTTGCCAAGTGATGGCCGCCGACAGTGCTCTGGTCCGGGATTTTATTGCTGCCCATGCCCTGACATGAAGGTGTATGGCCAATACCGACGGCGGGTCGAGGAGGCCCTTGCCTATCTCCAGGCACGGGCAGGGGACTTTGCCCCGGAGATCCTTGTACAGCTGGGTACAGGGCTGGGCGGGGTGGTTGAGGCTTTGGAGGTGGAGGCCTGTTTTGCCTACACCGAGATCCCGGGGTTTCCCGAGGTCAGTGTCGAGAGCCACGCAGGAAACCTTGTTCTGGCAAGGCTTGGTGGCCGCCGTCTGGCCCTGCTCCAGGGGAGGTTTCACTGGTACGAGGGCTACAGTGCCCGGGAGGTGGCCCTGCCTGTCCGTGTCCTCGGCCTGCTTGGGGTGCGCACCGCCATCATCACCAATGCCTCGGGCGGCCTCAATCCGGGCTTTTCTCCCGGTACCATCATGATCATCGAGGATCACATCAATCTGCTGGGTGACAACCCTCTGCGCGGTCCAAATGAGGATAGCTGGGGCGAGCGTTTTCCCGACCTTTCCCAGCCGTACAGCGCCAGACTGCGAGCCCTTGCCCGGGCCGCCGCCGGGCAACTGGGATTCAACAATGTTGCTGGCGGCACCTATGTGTGCGTCCCTGGACCCAGCCTGGAGACCCCGGCGGAAACCCGTTATCTCAGGGAGGCAGGTGGTGATGCCGTTGGCATGTCATCGGTACCGGAGGTGCTTGTCGCCTTGCATGCCGGGATGGAGGTCCTGGGGTTGTCCGTGGTGACGAACGTCAACGACCCCGAGGCGATGCTGCCCATTCGTCTTGCGGAGATCCTTGGGGCGGCCGGCCGCGCTGAGCCACGGCTTCTCGCCCTGATCAGGACGGTTATTGCGGAGGTGTAAGATGGAGCAGCAGGTCAATCTGGTGGTACGTGGTGCCCTGGTGGTGACCATGGACGCCGACGAACAGATACTTGCCCAGGGCGGGGTAGCCATTGCCGGTAGCGAGATTGTCGAGGTTGGCGACGGTACGGCATTGAGCGAGCGCTACCCTGCCGCCGAACAGCTGCACGAGCCCCATGGTTTGCTCATGCCAGGGCTTATCAACACCCATACCCATGCGGCCATGACCTGTTTTCGTGGTCTGGCTGACGACCTGCCGCTCATGGAGTGGTTACAGACGCACATCTTTCCGATTGAGGCCCAGTTGACCGCCGAGGTGGTCCATCAGTCAGCACTGCTTTCCTGCTGCGAGATGATCCGTTCCGGGACGACAAGCTTTTGTGACATGTACCTGTTCGCCGCCGAGGTGGCGCGGGCCGCCGAGCTTGCCGGGATGCGGGCCTGGACAGGAGAGGTCCTCTACGACTTTCCCAGCCCCAGCTATGGTGAACTGGAACAGGGGTTTGCCTGGACCGAAGCCCTGCTTGACCGTTACCATGACCATGCCCTGATAACGCCGACAGTGGATCCCCACGCCGTGTACACCTGCGCTCCTGAGCTGTTGACGAGGCTCGCCGGTATCGCCGAACAGCATGATGCCCTGTATGTCCTTCATCTCTCGGAAAACAGGGAGGAGACCGCCCTGTGTGAGCAGCGCTATGGCTGCAGGCCTGTAGGTCATCTGGAAAAACTGGGCATCCTCAATGAGCGGGTCGTGGCAGCCCACTGTGTCGAGGTTAACGACGACGAAGCCGCGCTACTGGCTCGGCGGGGTGTTAAGGTGGCGCTCTGTCCGGAATCCAACATGAAACTGGCTTCCGGTGTCGCTCCTGTGCAGCGTTTCCAGAACACCGGTCTCGATATGGGGCTGGGCACCGATGGGGCCGCTTCCAACAATGATGTCGACCTGTTCGGTGAGATGGCCACTGCTGCCCGGCTGCACAAGGTTTTCACCCTGGACCCGACAGTCATGGACGCGGCCACCACTCTGAAGTGCGCGACAAGGGGCGGGGCAAAGGTGCTTGCAGCTGCCGATCGGATCGGCAGCCTGGAGGCGGGAAAGGCCGCTGATCTCATTGTCCTCGATATGCACCAGCCGCACCTGACCCCCATGTACAATCCTGTCTCCCACCTGGTGTATGCGGCGCGGGGCAGCGATGTCCTCCATTCAATCATTAACGGGCAACTGGTCATGCGTGATCGTCATCTGCTCACCCTAAACGAAAAGGCCATTTTGCACACCATGGCCGAAATCGCCGCCACCATCAGAAAACACAGGGATTCGAGTTGACAGCCGGGAAATTGGTCTGCTAATATCAGCTTTCAGCGGTCACCTGAAGATAACTGGCTGTAACACTGTCGTTGAGATGGTAACCCGCTGATACTGATTCACTTTTTAGCTGAGGGGTTCATATGTTCGGACTGGGAATGCCGGAACTGATTATCATTCTGGTTATCATTGTCATTATCTTTGGTGCCGGGAAACTTCCTGAAATTGGCAGCGGTATCGGCAAGGGTATCCGTAACTTCAAGGATGCCACCAAGGCGGTGGAGGACGAACCCGCCAAGACCATTGAAGAAAAAACCGACAAGGATGCCTGAGCACCAGATGAGGTTCATATGTTCGGACTGGGAACTCCTGAACTGATCGTTATTCTCGGTATAGCCCTGCTGCTCTTTGGGGGGAAAAAACTGCCTGAAATAGGATCAGGGCTAGGCCGGGCCATGGGAAACTTCAAGCGCGGGCTTGACGAAGCCGAGGATCTCGGTCTGGACCTGAAGAAGCAGATCCCTGGAGTCCGTGAAGTGACCCGGGTTAAAGACAAGGTCGATAAGGCCAAGAACATTACCGATATTATCAGCAAATAAGGCCCCTGGATTCTGCCGGGTTGCCCCCAGAGTTGAGGGGGTGCGGCGCCTTTATCCTTGACATTTTTCCAGCTGTCTGTAATCTTTTCAGTTAGTTCTCGCATAGGAAGTACTGCCTCCTCCCCCCAAGAAGTTTGCCGGTCGTTTCTGAAATTGCTGTATCCCTGCCGCTGATAGTTCTGTTTTGCGGGTAACAGTAAGATTAAAAAGCAGATATTCACAGGAGTGATCTATGTGCCGGTTAGCATTGAAAAGTGCTGATATAGCTTTCTCCCCCTATGAGGTCCTGCAGGCCATGGAGGCCATGCAGGAGGGATATGACGGTTCCGGCCTGGGCCTGTTGCTCAGGGGACTCGAATTCGAGGACTTTCATCTCAAACCTCATCATGTAATCCTCTCCGGGATTGTCCACGCCGAGCAGGCGTTTCATCGTATGACTGATTGGATGGGGAACCAGGGGTTTGAGGTCAAGTATGCCCACGAGTTTGAGCGGCGCCGTGATCTGCTCGAGGCCAGGGATCGGTTCAAGTATCTGTTGCGGGTGTACAAGATTCCAGAGGCCTGGAATCAGCTGAGCGAGGAGGAGGTGGATAATCGTCTTCTCGCCACCCGGCTGGCCCTGAGAAAGGATGGTGATGAGCATGGCGGCGATTTGACCATCTTTTCCCTGTACCGGGATGTGGTGATGATCAAGGAGGTGGGCTGGCCACTGCAGGTGGGAGGTGCCCTGGGGCTCCATGATAATCGTCTCAAGGCGCGGGTGGTCATGGCCCAGGGACGACAGAATACAAACTATGGCATCAACCTCTATGCCTGCCACCCCTTCTTTATCCAGGGGATCGCAACCATGACCAATGGTGAAAACACCGCCTATGGTCCCATCAAGGAATGGCTGCTGGGCACGAATATTCCCGGCTATATCGGCTATCACAGCGACTCCGAAACCTTTACCCATATCCTTCACTATGTCCTCAGGAAGCTGAAACTGCCGCTGCAGGCCTACAAACATGTGATCACCCCGCTGAAAAGCAATGAACTCGATGACCACCCTCAGGGAGAGTTTCTCAAGGGGCTGCGCACCGTCTGCCGCCGGTTGATCATCGACGGCCCCAATGCCGTTATCGGCTCCCTGCCCGATGAGACATGTCTGCTGGTCATGGATCAGAAGAAACTGCGCCCGGCTACCGTAGGCGGCCGGGCCGGTGCCTGGGCCATCGCCTCAGAGATGTGCGGTGTCGATGCACTGGTGCCGGACCGCGATCCGGCCCTGGATTTTCAACCCATGCGTGAACACACCGTTGTTATTCCCCCCGAACGCAAGGAACTTGTTCTATGGTCTCAGTTCGATCCGTTTACAATGGCCCAGGCAGCCTGACCCCTTTTGATCTTCCCTGGATTATTGAACACAGGGAAGATCGCTGTACCCTGTGCGGTCGCTGTACCTCGGTCTGTCCGGTGGGCGCCATCTACCTCACCCACCGGCGGCAGCGTATGCCCAACCTCCAGATTACACGCGGCAAGCGGGGCAGTGAATACCGTCATTTCATTGGTATTCGTCAGCGCACCAGTGTCGAGAAATTGTGTGTCGGGTGCGGCATGTGCGCGATGGTCTGTCCCAATGAGGCCATTGGTCCGCATGCCAACAGCAATGAGCACCGGCTTGCCTTTCATGTCAACGGCAAGGGGGAGCCCTGGAAACGTGGTGGTCGCCGCAATTCCCCCGGGAAAACCATCCTTGACCGTATAACCTTCAGCCGTATTTCCATGCTGACTGACCCGGCTCTGGATGCCGGTCGGCATGAATTCAACCTGAACACGGTGCTAGGCCGGATTCTCCCACCCGAGGAGTATCTGGAGCGTGTCCGCACCGGTGAATGGATTCCCCCTACCCGGGAAATTTTTCCCTTTATCATCGGCTCCATGAGCTTTGGGGCGCTTTCACCCAATATGTGGCTGGGGCTGCTCCAGGGAGTGGCATACTGCAACGAGATTCTTGGCATTCCGGTGGTGATGGCCACCGGGGAAGGTGGGTGTCCACCATGGGTCTTGAAAAGTCCCTTTCTCAAGTACATTATTCTCCAGATCGCCTCCGGGTATTTCGGGTGGGACGAGATCATCCGCGCTATCCCCGAGATGCAGTGTGATCCGGCAGCCATTGAGATCAAATACGGACAGGGGGCAAAACCCGGTGACGGCGGCCTGTTGATGTGGTTCAAGGTCAGCAGGCTGATCGCCCGGTTGCGCGGTGTTCCCGAGAGGGTGGATCTGCCGTCACCGCCGGTGCACCAGACGCTCTACTCCATCGAGGAGAGTGTCATGAAGATGATCCAGTCCATGGCCATGGCCTTTGGTTTCCGGGTCCCAGTCTATCCGAAAATCTCGGGTTCCACCTCGGCCAAGGCTGTACTCAACAACCTGGTGCGCAATCCTTATGCCTCGGCACTGTTGATTGATGGCATTGATGGCGGCACCGGCGCTGCCTATAACGTAAGTATGGATGCCACCGGCCATCCCATCGCCTCTAATCTGCGCGAGTGTTACCTGAACCTGGTGGCCCAGGGTCGTCAGAACGAGATTCCGCTTTTCGCTGCCGGCGGCGTAGGCAAGAACGGCAATGTCACCCAGAACGGCATGGCCCTGATCATGCTTGGTGCCTCCGGGGTCCATGTTGGCAAGTATATCATGCAGGCGGCAGCAGGCTGCCTGGGAAATGAGCTGGGGCGCTGCAATGTCTGCAATCTCGGGGTCTGCCCCAAGGGGATCACCAGCCAGAACCCCAAGCTCTTTCGTCGCCTCGACCCAGATGTGGTGGCCCAGCGGGTGGTGGATGTCTTCTTGTCGATCCGGACTGAAATGAAGAAGGTGATGGCCCCGCTGGGCCGTTCCCAGAGCCTGCCAATCGGTATGTCTGACGCCCTGGGGATTGACGACGCTGCTGCGGCTGAACGGCTGCAGATCACGTACAACTGTTGAATCCGCGTCCTCTTTTTTCGCAGCCGGCTGGTGCCTGCCTGTTGCACCTGACCACTGCCATGGAAACCTATGAATGCTTCAGAAAAAAATGTGATTACGATCCGTGGAATAAATGAAAACGGTATCCGCCTCACCTCCAAGGTCTTTGAGGAGGAGATACGCGGTGCTGCCAGGGCGGCCGATTACCTCGTCCTCGAGGCCTTTGGTCAGCACAATATCGGTATGCGGCTGGGATCGAAAGCAGAGCCAAAGACCTTGGTGGTTCGCGGACCGGTAGGGCAGCGGCTCGGCTGTATGGGGATGCCTGGCACCACCATCATCAGTGAAGGCTCGGCCTCAGATGATGTCGGCTATCTCAACATTGGTGCCGACATCATCGTCAAAGGCGATGCCACCAACGGAGTCTGCAACGCCATGGCTGCCGGCCGGGTTATGATCGGCGGCTCCATCGGTGCCCGCGGCCTGACCATGACCAAGTGGAATCCCGAATACAGCAGGCCCGAGATGTGGGTGCTGGGTTCGGTTGGCGACACCTTTGCAGAGTTCAACTGCGGCGGTATCGGGGTGATCTGCGGGCATGCTGCCAAGAATCCTGATAACGTCCTGGGCTACCGACCATGTGTCGGGATGGTGGGCGGCAAGATCTTTTTTCGCGGCAGCAGCGACGGCTCCTATTCACAGATCAACGCCAGGCTCGGTGTCCCTGATGACGAAGAGTGGGCGTGGCTGCAGGGTAACTTGCCAGAATTTCTTAAAAATATTGAAAGGATAGAGCTGCTTGCCCAGCTGAGCGTACGTGACGACTGGCAGATACTTACCGCGATTACCCCCCAGGAACGGGCGCTGATGTTTACCGGCCCCATGCCCATGGCTGAATTCAGGCGGCGTGTCTGGAATCCAGGATTCGATGGCGGTGACCCGCTGCGTGACCTGGCGCCCGCTTTGGAGCGTGGGGTGATCGGCGTCGTGGAGACCGGGGAGATGCGAAGGCGCAAACCCGCCTGGCTGAACCGTAACTCGGCGGCACCGTGTACGTTTTTTTGTCCCATCCACATCCCTACCATTGATCGGCTGCGCTTGATCCGCGAGGGCAGGCACGAAGAGGCCTACGAGATGCTGCTGCGCTACACGCCGTTTCCGGCTTCGGTCTGTGGGTCTATTTGTCCCAATCTCTGCGTGCAGAACTGTTCCCGGGAAAAGATCGACGCCTCTATTGATACCGGGGTGCTTGGCCGTGCCGTCAACCTGGTTGAGCCGCCTGCAGCGCTGCCCGCCACAGGTCACCGGGTGGCGATCATCGGCGGTGGCCCCGGCGGTATGGCCGCTGCCTGGCATCTGGCCATGCACGGTATAGAGGCCCATATCTTTGAGCAGCAGGAGGTGCTCGGCGGAAAACTGGCGCAGACCATCCCCTGGGAGCGGCTGCCCAGGGCGGTGTGGGAGAGTGAAATCGACAGATTTCTCCAGCAGGAGCATATTTATGTCAACACCGGGGTGCGCCTTGACCGGGCCGCAGTGACGCAGATGCGCCAGGACTATGCATATCTGGTGATCGCCGTTGGCACCCACCAGCCGAGGACGCTTGAGTTTCCGGGCAGCGACAGGGTGCTCCCGGCCTTGGAGTATCTTAAGGCTGCCAAAAGCGATGCGCCCATGGCAACCGGCAGGCAGGTGGTGGTTATCGGTGCCGGCAATGTCGGCTGTGACGTTGCTGCAGAGGCCTATCGTCTTGGCGCCGAGCAGGTAACCCTGGTGGATATCCAGAAACCGCAGGCCTTTGGCAAGGAACGCGATGCTGCCGAGGCCCTGGGAGCCCAGTTCAAGTGGCCGGTCATGACACGCGAGGTTACCGACGAGGGCCTGTTCACTGCCGATGGTACCCTTATTCCGGCACAGACCGTGATCATCAGTATCGGTGATATCCCCAGGATGGACTTTCTCCCGGAGGGGGTCAAGGTCGTTGATGTGGCCGGCGGCTCCTGGATCAGGACAGATGAGGCTGGCCGTACCAGTGATGACCGAATCCTGGCGGTGGGCGACGTTGAAAAACCTGGCCTTGCCACCAATGCCATGGGGGCGGGCAAGCGTTCAGCCGAGTATATCGTGGCGTCGCTGAGGGGCGAACAATGGCAGCCTTTCCGGCAGAAGCTGATTCGCTACGAAGATCTCACCATGGCCCACTTTGACCCGGTTACCGACCTTGAACCCACAGAAGATCAGCAGGCGGCCCGTTGTCTGAGCTGTGGTTCCTGCCGGGACTGTCATCTCTGTGAGACCATCTGTCCCACCGGCGCCATCGGCCGCCGTCCAGTGCCGCCAGCTCAGGACGGGGTAACCTTCGAGTATTACAGCGACGATGACAAGTGTATTGCCTGTGGTTTCTGCCAGGATACCTGTCCCTGCGGCATATGGGTCCTGCAGCCGTTCTGACGCTCTTTTATAGGAAAAGCAACAAGATCGCTTAGGCCGGGCCCTGGCAGGTGCCAGTCCCGGCCTTGTTTTGTTGTCTGAGTGTTCCAGCTGTTATTGGCGCAGTGCGCCCTTGACAGGGATGAACAGCAACCAGGGGAAATCGTTAAGGGACCGGCTCAGGATGGTGCCGTAATTCCCCACGGCAAACACATCACTGCTACTGCTTTCCCACACGCCATTGAGGCCATTTGATGTTCCCGAAGTCATGGGGCTCCAGGCACTGCCATCATAGTGGAGAATCGTGCCGCCATTCCCCACGGCAAAGGCATCACTGCCACTGCTGCCCCAAACGCCAAAGAGACTTGCTGTGATTCCCGAGGTCATGGAGCTCCAGGCATTGTCGTTGTAGCGGAGAATCGTGCCGGCATATCCTACGGCAAAGACATTGTTATTGCTGACTCCCCAGACGCTGGTGAGCGAGTTTGATGTTCCCGAGGTCATGGGGCTCCAGCCATTGCCATCATAGTGGAGAATCGTGCCGCCATTCCCTACGGCAAAGGCATCATTGCCACTGCTGCCCCAAACACCAAAGAGATTTGCTGTGGTTCCGGAGGTCATGGAGCTCCAGGCATTGTCGTTGTAGTGGAGAATCGTGCCGCCATTCCCCACGGCAAAGACATCAGTGGAGCTGCTGCCCCAAACACCAAAGAGATTCGCTGTGGTTCCCGAGGTCATGGAGCTCCAGTCACTGCCATCATAGTGGAGGATGGTACCGCCAGACCCCACGACAAAGACATCAGTGGAGCTACTGCCCCACACACCATTGAGGCGGTTTGATGGTCCCAGATTCATGGGGCTCCAACCATTGCCGTCGTAGTGGAGGATCGTGCCGTCATTCCCCACGGCAAAGACATCATTGCCACTGCTCCCCCAGACGCCACGGAAGTATTCTGTCGTCCCTGAGGTCATGGAGCTCCAGGCGTTGCCGTCGTAGTGGAGGATCGTGCCGTCACTCCCCACGGCAAAGACATCAGTGCCACTGCTCCCCCAGACGCCATAGAGCGGCAATGTCTTCCCCGGGGGCATAGGGTTCCAGGCACTACCATCGTAGTGGAGGAGGGTGCCTGAATCCCCTACAGCAAAGACATCACTGCCGCTGCCTCCCCAGATGCCAAAAATCCGAAAGACTGTTGGCACTCCCAGCATGACACTCCAACCATTACCATCATAGTGGAGGATGGTGCCATTTCCCCCCACGGCAAAGATATCAGTGCCACTGCTCCCCCAGACACCATAAAAGTTTACAGTTACTCCCGTCGGTAGAGTCATGGCGTCCCAGCTGTTGCCATTGTAGTGAAGGATGGTGCCATGCCACCCCACGACAAAGACATCAGTGCCACTATTCCCCCAAACGCCCTGGAGCCATTCTGTGGTTCCCGAGTTCATGGGGCTCCAGGCGTTGCCATCATAGTGGAGGATGGTGCCATTCCTCCCCACGGCAAAGACATCACTGCCACTACTCCCCCAAACGCCAGAGAGAGTCGCTGTCGTCCCCGAGTTCATAGGGCTCCAGGCGTTGCCATCATAGTGGAGGATGGTACCACTCCTCCCCACGGCAAAGACATCACTGGCACTACTCCCCCAAACGCCCTGGAGCCATTCTGTGGTTCCCGAGTTCATGGGGCTCCAGGCGTTGCCATCATAGTGGAGGATGGTGCCGCTCCCTCCCACGGCAAAGACATCAGTGCCACTGCTCCCCCAGACGCTAGAGAGGTAGTTCCCTTGAGGCAGGGGGTTTTCCCAGCACCAGTGATCGTTGGAGCAAATTTTTGCCCAGGCATGGTGGCTGCAGAAAAGCACAAACATGAATATCATGGCTGAGATTAGTGCTGCCCATAATCGGGTGGATAGTACGGCCTGATCCCTCATCGTCCTTTCCTCCTCGTGCGGTCTACTTGCTTATAATGGTTAACGCCAGGCCTCTGGTATTTTTTTGACCCTGGTATACTCTATACTGCATTCTCTCTTCAGCATAGACAACCTTAAGGACTATTCATATAGTATCATAAAACAAGATGCAGGTGAAGATACTGCCATCGGCAGTCACCCTGGTGGCTGCAATCTCTTTTTTATCGGGCCGCTTCCATGAAGGTCTTCCAGACGGGAGCTGCTGCCCTGCCGCCGTTCTCCCCTTTGCCGAGGGAGCGATTGCGGTCGTGGCCCAGCCAGACACCGGTGGTGAGGTCTTCGGTGAAGCCGATGAACCAGGCATCAATGTTGTTGTTGGATGTGCCGGTCTTGCCGGCGCTGCCCGGAATTCCCCGTGCTCTTTTTCCTGTCCCCTCCTTGATGGCCCTGGCAAGCACTGCCCTGATGCGTTCGGCGGTGCTCGTCTGCATAACCCTGGTCGGCTTGGCCTGTGGCCATGGTCTGACCCGTCCATGACGGTCGCGGACACTGATGATGGCGACCGGTCGGTGAAAGATACCCCTGTTGGCAAAGGCAGTGTAGGCACCGGTCAATTCCAGCAGGGATACTGGTGAGCTGCCCAGGGCCAGGGGCAGTTCAGGGCGGAGCTCCGCGTTGATCCCGGCGCGGCGGGCCAGAGCGATCACCGGTTGTATGCCCACCTGCCTGAGGAGCTTGACGGCAACGACATTACGACTGTGAATCAGGGCATCGTCGAGCCGGGTGGGGCCGTGGAATCTTCCATCGTGGTTCTTTGGCTGCCAGGTATGGCCGTCCTTGTCGGTGAAGACGACGCGGGAGTCATCAATTGTCGAGGCAGGAGTAAAGCCCTGGTCAAGGGCGGCGGCAAAGACCAGCGGCTTGAAGACCGAGCCGGGTTGCCGGAGGGCATTGACAGCCCGGTTGAAAGGACTGGTGCTGAAATCTGTTCCCCCGACCATGGCGCGGATCCTGCCGCTGCCGGTGTCCAGGGCCACCAGCGCTCCCTGGGGGCTGGGGGCTCCCTGCCGCAGTTCAACCGTGGTGGTCCCCCGGATCAGTGCCCGTGCTGCCTGCTCCTGGAGTCGGGTGTCCAGGGTGGTGTTCACCTGCAGACCCTGGTGAAACAGGGTCTCTTTGCCGTAGACAGCGGCCAGCTCTTTTTGCACATACTGGGCAAAGTAGCCGCTGGCCCGGGTAAGGTGTTTTCGCCGGCTATAGCTGAGTTCTTGCGAATACGCAGCGCGGGCCTCTGCTGTGCTGATGAGACCCTCTTCTGCGAGACGGTTGAGCACGTAGCGTTGCCTGGCCTTGGCCGCCTTCGGCTTTTTGAAAGGGGCGTAACGGCTGGGCGACTGAGGCAGACCGGCGAGCAGGGCGGCCTCAGCGAGTGTCAGCCTTGAGGCGTTCTTGCCAAAGTAGGTGCGACTGGCGGCCTCGACACCATAGGCTCCCTGGCCCAGATAGATCTCGTTGAGGTAGATCTGCAGGATCTCCTCTTTGGTCAGCATCTTGTTGAGACGGTAGCTGAGTATCGCTTCGGTGAACTTGCGAAAGTAGGTCTTTTCCCGTGAGAGCATGAGGGCCCTGGTCACCTGTTGGGTGATGGTGGAGCCGCCCTGACTGCGTCGTCCGGAGCGAAGATTGTTGACCGCGGCCCTGAGAATCGACCAGCCATCCACCCCGGAATGTTCCCAGTAGCGGCTGTCCTCGGCAGCGACAAAGGCCTGGGGCAGCAGCGCCGGCAGTTGCTGGTAGGTCACCGGTAGACGGTATTCGATGCCAATGGCGTCGATGGGCCGTCCCCGGCGATCGACAAGCTCGGTGGCGACCAGGGGGTGATAATCGTTGATGGAACGAATCTCTGGGATATCCAGGGAGAGAAACCAGGCGAGGCCACTACCGAGCAGCACAGAGGTTGCAGCGGCCACGGCCAGCAGCAGGCGGATCAGCTCGATGTGCCCAATCCTCCGCTGGCGGCTGCGTTTTGCCGGCACCGGCCTACGGCGTTTTCTGGCGGTCTTGGTGGTCTTTGAGGCTGGGCTGGCCACGACGGCGAGTGTTAGGGGTGGAGGTGATGAAAACCTGTTAAGGCCTAGCACTATACCGCAGGCAGAGTGAAAGAGAAAGTGCGTGGCTGGTTTTTTTGCGATCACTGCAAGGGGTATGTCATGGATTTTGCCCTGTCCAGGTGGCCGCATCAATGGTAACATGCCGGGGTGGTCGGCTATAGAAGCCAGGAACAGGGAAAAAGGAGCGGTTATGTCGCGCATACGAATACTCTCGGAGCACCTCGCCAATCAGATCGCCGCAGGGGAGGTGGTTGAACGGCCTGCCTCGGTGGTTAAGGAGCTCCTGGAAAACAGTATTGACGCCCGGGCCAGCAACATCGAAGTTCAGGTTCAGGGCAGTGGTACCCGGCTGATCCGGGTGGCGGATAACGGTGACGGTATGGATGGTGATGATGTCCTGCTCTGCCTGGAACGACACGCCACCTCAAAGCTCACCGAGGTTAAGGAGCTTGACGGGATCTCCACCCTGGGGTTTCGTGGTGAAGCCCTGCCCAGCATCGGTTCTGTGGCCAACCTGGTGATCCTGTCGCGGCCCCATGGCAGCGAGCTGGGGACCCGTGCCGAGATGCGCTATGGTGTCCTGCGTGATGTTCACGAGGCAGGATGCGCCCAGGGAACGGTGATCGAGGTTCGTAATCTGTTCGGAAATATCCCGGCCCGCAGGAAGTTTTTGAAATCGGCTCGCACCGAGCAGTACCATATCGAAGAGGCTGTCCGGGAGCAGGCCCTTGCCCATCCGCAAGTACGCTTCCTCCTGCGGACAGAGGATCGGGTAACCCTGGAGTATCCCGGACCGGTTGACCTGGAAAAACGAACCCGGGACGTGTGCCGCTACCGGGAAAAGGTCATTCCTCTGGATCTGGCTGACGGTGATTACCGGGTAACCGGCTGCCTGCTGTTACCCGAGACCGGGACTCCGAGGAGCGCCAAACTGCGAATCCTGGTCAACAACCGTCCGGTGCAGGACCGGATGCTGCGTCACGCCGTGGTCGAGGGAATGCAGGGCTTTCTCATGAAGGGCTATCAACCGGCCGGTGTCCTGCTGCTTGACACTGCGGCCGGACAGGTGGATGTCAATGTCCATCCGGCAAAGCGGGAGATCCGTTTTCGCCAGCCCCGGGAGGTTCACGGGGTGGTCGCCCGGGCAACCACCCTGGCCATGCAGGGATACCAGGAGTCAGCCCGGTCAGCTCTTTTCCATTGTCCTGCGCCTGCGCCGGCAAGTCCGACCCAGCTGCCCCCAGTGGTGCAGACAGGTGAATCTGTGGAGACAGAGGCTTCCTGGTCTCCTGAGGAGATGACCAGGTCTACTGGCCATAATTTTCCCCTACCCCGGCAGGCCTTCCAGGGGGCGAAAGAGCGGGAAGCGCCAGGTTCTGCTCAGACGCCGGCCCCGGTTCGACCGTTGCCCCAGGAAACGATTGAGCCGCCCCCTCCTGCCACTGTGTATGCGGGATTGCGGGTGATCGGCCAGTTCATGAATCTGTACCTGCTCTGTGAGCGACAGCAAGAGCTGGTGGTCATCGATCAGCATGCTGCCCATGAGCGGGTCTTGTACGGACAGCTCCGGCAGGGCTATCTGGAGAGTGCTGTTCCCCGGCAGCAGCTTCTTTTTCCTGTGAGTGTCGAGCTCGGTCCGGAAGAGTCTGACCTGGTGGAGGTGCAGTTGCAGGAGCTGGAACGGATCGGATTTGGCCTCAGTTATTTCGGCGAGACCACCTGGATAATCAAGGAGGTGCCGGTACCGTTAAGCCAGGCCGATCCAGGAACACTGCTGGCAGATGTCCTCAAGGGGTTGGAAAGAGGTGCGGGTGAAACCGGGAGGCTCGTGCCTGCCAGGGTGGATGCCCTGCTTGCGGATATGGCCTGCAAGGCGGCAATCAAGGCGGGTAACCGGCTTCTTCCTGAGGAGATGCTCAAACTTCTTGAACAGATGGATCAGAGCCGGGTTTTTTCCCATTGTCCCCATGGCCGTCCTGTCCTGAAGACCTTTGGTGTCGCCGATATTGAGAAGTGGTTTCACCGCCGGGAGTGATCCTGCTTTTTTGCAACTTCAGAAGACGCGTGGGCAGCAGTAGGCGGCCTCCCCAATACCTCAGCCAAAGAGTTCCGACCTGCTTGGCCAGCCCGCTTAACTCGTTCGCCGATCTTTGAGGCTTCGGGCCGGCAGTTCAGTCATGTCCACCGCCCAGCAGTAAGAGAAGGGGAGGAGTATACGGCCTGTGTCCAGTCTGTTGTCGGCCGTCTCTTAGGAAGTTAGCTCTGGCCGTCGGCCAGGGGAGCAGGTTTTCCGCCGAACCCGGTACCGTGTAGATGAAAAAGCCGGCACCAAAGGTCTGGACGAGAATTTCCAGGGTGCCGTTGCCGTTGGTATCCATGACCGTTGGCGCTGCCGGCGCCCCCTTGCCGTTACCATTTGTCCCCTGGACCGGCAGCTCCAGGTCAAACAGCAGTTGTCCCTGGTTGTTAAGAATAACCAGATAGCCGCTGGCCAGGGTACTGTGCTTGTGGGGTAGCCCATAGGTGGTGAAGATCAGCTCTACCTGATTGTCCTTGTTGAGGTCGGCTACTGCCACTTCAGAGGCGTACATCAGGCTGCGGCCGTGGCGGAAGTTATAACGCCAGCGTCGCTGTCCCTGGGCAGAGGTGCAGTAGAGGTAGCCGTCATGGGCGGCGTAAAGGATCTCTGGGCTGCCGTTGCCGTTGATGTCGGTGATGGTTGGGGCGGGCGGGTTTCTCGGCGGGTACCAGGTCAGGCCATCACGGCTCAGAGGATAGCCGGAGGAGGGTAGATTTTCCCAGCCGGGCAGACGCCGACCTGAGCGTGCACCATTGCCGTAGTCGCCTTCCAAAACCATGATGGAATGGTGTTTGGTGTCATAGGGGACATCCTTTTCGACGTTGGCCACTGCCACCACTTCGTTTTTACCGTCACCGTTGAGGTCGGCAACCGAGGGAGGAGATGCGGTCCACTGCATCCATTTATTGTGGTTGGGATGGGGCCAGGGTCCCGTGTGCAGATGGTAGTGGTTGTGCTCCACCGAGGCATCGAACCAGCGGATGAACTGTCCCCAGTTCATCCGATAGCCGTAGTATTCGAAGGTTCGGTTGATGAAATAGGGTGAGGCCAGTTTGCTGACCCCGGTGTGTTCAAAAACGTTAATCTGATGGTAGTCGCTGGTGACGACAATTTCCAGTTCAGGGTCGTCATCCAGGTCACCGATGCCGACGTTGAGGCCGTAGCAGCCATAGCCGTGATTGCCCACTCCGTTTGCATCGGCGTCGTTTCCCGGACCGCTGGCGGTGTTGTAGCGGGGCCAGGCCTGAAAACTCAACCCGGGCGGCTGATAGAGTGATCCGTTGGCGGTAAAGGTGAAGACTTGAGCCCCGTCAGGTTCGGTCTGGGTGGTGGTGGCGACGATCTCTACCGTGCCGTTCTGGTCCAGATCTCCGGCGGCCAGACCTCGAACCTCAGGGCACTGCCCGGCAGAGCATACAGAAACCGGCCAACCACTTTTGGCCTGCAGCCGCCCTGACCGCCACTCATAGGCGACAACCTCGTCATCGCAGCCAGCGACGATCTCAAAGATACCGTCCCCTTCAAGGTCAGCGACCACAGCCGGGGCATAGACCCGGCTGTCCAGAGAGACATGGTCCAGTTCATTGCCCTGACCATCCCAGACATAGATGGAGTAGAAGGTCCCGATGATTTTCCTGCTACCGGTGCCCAGGTCATGGACCATTGGCGAACCAAACCAGGCCGTGCCAGTCCACTGAATCCGTTTGATAGGGACCGGGCGTTGTACCGGCACAACGTTAGCAGAGACAGGCCAGCACAGAAGTACCTGTAGTGCGGCAGCAAGGATAAGCTGTAAAAAAAGGTTGTTGAGGTGCATAGGCGTAGATTGATAGAGGTTGAACGCCGCTTGCTGTAAAAAAACTGGTGGAGGTGTTGCGGCGTTTTTTTGTTGTCTTTGGCTCAGGGTTTAAGCAGGAGAAATCGCGCTCCGGTCCCAGTGATCTTTTTTCTTGCCGGATCTACCGGTGTTTCTGGTTCGGGATCTGGGTCATCAGGGGGGATGACGGGATCATCAGGGTTCCATCCTGCAAGACGGGCAAAAAGATGCCAGGCAGCCCGGCCCTTGAGGACGCAGTTGAGGCGGGCGTCGTTATTCGGGCCATCGGAGTGTGCGCAGTGGTCACAGCCGGAATAGCCATTTGAGCCTTTGGTCAGGAGGGTGAGCTCTTCGCCGGGATGCCGCTGCAGATATTCCTGGGCCCAGTTGGCGTCGACAGAACCGGAGTTGTCAGAATCGTAGTCAAGATCATCCTGAAGAAGTTTGTCAAGAAAGTAGTTGTTGTCTGGATCGTAGTTCTCGATATCGGCAAAGTCGAAGAGAATACGGTCAGCTGTCAGGCAGTGTTGGCGGATCTGGTTGTTTGGGGCATCGGAGCTGTCGTTTTCCCCACCACCATTGGCATGGGCGGTCATGAACACGAACTGTACCGGGGTGATGGCGGCCCGTGGTTCTGTGCCTCCTTGGCCGAACCGGGCAATGAGCCATTCCATGGAATCCAGGTAGAGATCAATATCGTGGCCGGCAATGTTGCACCAGCTCCACATGATGACGTTGACATGGGCATTGGCAGGATTTTGCAGGAAATCATAGGTTGCCTGTGCCCATTTGGCGATGTTATTGGGTGGGGTGAGGACGTCGCCCTGACTGAGATCAGGGGCACCCGGGATGCCATGGTCGTCAATACTCAAGACCTCGGTATTGCCCTGGGAGCTGTCTATCCAGGCATAGGTGTCACCAAAGGTTGGAAAGTCTTTGAGAGCGTTCATTCCGGTGATGAGTTGACTACCATGGGAGGTATGTTGATAGGCGATATGCAGCTGGGACTTGGCAGCGGCGAGCCATTCAGCCGGGATGTCATCCAGGTCTGTTGCTTGATGGCCGACGGTGAAGCCGGCCATGGCTGTTGTAGAGCAGAAAAAGAAGAAGAGCCAGGTGGTTAGGCAAGCATGAGAAAAAGAGACGTTCATGGAGCCCCTCCCGTTGTTCAATTGATTTAGGGGTAAAATGTTTTTAGACTCCTTACTTGTAGTTTCTCATAAATTTACAGCGAAAATCAAATAAAATGAGGAGTAGAGGTTTCCTGGTGGTAGAAAACATCCCGGAAAGGATAAAAAAGGCTCGTAAAACGAGCCTTTTAGGACAGTATCGGACGATACTGGAATGTCTCATGGTGGCGATGCAGGGACTTGAACCCCGGACGCTACGGATATGAGCCGTATGCTCTAACCAGCTGAGCTACATCGCCAGGATGAAAAATCGAGTTGGTTTATGGCGAATTTCTTTGGTTTTGTCAACAAGAAAGTAAAAAGGGAGTCCCGTTTCACGGAGACTCCCTTGAGGCTACAGCATTGGCCTTTGCTGTCTGTTACATCATGCCGCCCATACCGCCCATGCCACCCATGCCGCCAGGAGGCATAGCTGCAGCACCGGCACCCTTGTCATCTTCGGGTTCCTCGGCGATCATGCATTCAGTGGTCAGCAGCAGGCCGGAAACAGAGGCTGCGTTCTGCAGAGCAGAACGGGTAACCTTGGCCGGATCGATAACACCGGCAGCCAGCAGGTCTTCGTACTCTTCGGTGGCCGCATTGAAGCCATGGGCACCTTCAAGCCCCTTGACGTGCTCAACGATGACAGAGCCTTCACGGCCGGCATTGGCAGCGATCTGCCGCACCGGCTCCTCCAGGGCACGACGGATAATATTTTTGCCCAGGGCCTGCTCACCGGCAAGCTCAAGGTTCTCGAGGACTTTAAGACAACGAAGATAAGCGATACCACCACCGGGAACAATTCCCTCCTCAACGGCTGCGCGGGTTGCGTTCAATGCGTCTTCAACGCGGGCCTTCTTCTCTTTCATCTCGACCTCGGTCGCAGCACCGACATTGATAACAGCTACGCCACCAATCAGTTTCGCCAGGCGCTCCTGGAGCTTTTCGCGATCGTAATCTGAAGAAGAGTCTTCGATCTGGGTGCGGATCTGCTTAACGCGGGCGTTCAGTTTATCCTTGTCGCCAGCGCCGTCAACAATGGTGGTGTTATCCTTGTCGATAACAACCCGCTTGGCTGTACCCAGGTCATTAACCGTGGCGTTTTCCAGCTTAATCCCGAGGTCTTCGGTAATCACCTGACCTCCGGTGAGGACGGCGATATCTTCGAGCATAGCCTTACGCCGATCACCAAAGCCGGGAGCCTTGACTGCAGCGACGTTCAAGGTGCCGCGCAGCTTGTTGACAACCAGGGTTGCCAGAGCTTCACCGTCAACGTCCTCGGCAACGATAACCAGGGGTTTACCCATCTTGGCCACGGATTCGAGAACCGGGAGCAGGTCTTTCATGTTAGAAATTTTCTTTTCGTGGATCAGGATCAGCGGATCTTCCAGGTTTGCCTCCATGCGATCCGGATCGGTCACGAAATACGGAGAAAGATAGCCGCGATCAAACTGCATACCTTCAACCACGTCCAGGCTGGTCTCCATGGATTTGGCTTCTTCCACAGTAATCACGCCCTCTTTACCAACCTTATCCATGGCTTCGGCGATGATGTTGCCAATGGTGGTGTCGTTGTTGGCAGAGATGGTACCCACCTGAGCTATCTCTTTCTGCTCTTTGGTGGGGTTGGAAATGGACTTCAGTTCAGCGACAACCGCATCGACACTGGTGTCGATGCCACGCTTGATCTCCATGGGGTTGGCGCCGGCGGCAACCAGTTTGGCGCCTTCGGTGTAGATGGCCTGCGCCAGAACAGTGGCTGTGGTCGTCCCGTCACCGGCAACATCAGAGGTCTTGGACGCAACCTCTTTCACCATCTGGGCGCCCATGTTCTCAAACTTGTCCTTGACCTCGATTTCTTTGGCCACGGTAACGCCGTCCTTGGTGATAACCGGTGCACCGAAAGATTTTTCAATCAGTACATTACGGCCTTTGGGACCGAGGGTAACCTTTACGGCATTGGCCAGGCTATTGACCCCGGTAAGCATTTTTTCTCGGGCTTTTCCCCCATATTTCAATTCCTTAGCAGACATCTTGTTATCTCCTTGTTATGCTTCTTGAACGCTTGCGTTCGATTACTGTTCAACAATACCCAGAATGTCATCCTCACGCATGATGAGGTAATCTTCATTATCGAGTTTAACGTCGGTTCCACCATACTTGGAAAACAGTACCCGATCTCCGACGGCAACGGCCATGGCAACACGCTCACCAGCGTCATTCAATTTACCCGGACCGACAGCGACAATTTCGCCCTCAGCCGGCTTCTCTTTGGCTGAATCAGGAATAATGATACCTCCTGATGTTTTCTGCTCTCCTTCCAGACGTTTGACCAGGATACGGTCATTCAGCGGACGAATTTTCATGAACACTCCTCCTTGATTAACTATGGGTTGTTAGTAATATTGGATAAAGTCGCTTCCAGAGACTTGTAATCAGCGGTAGAACCTCAGAACTCTCATAAAAAATATCCCAAATTCGGGACTGCGCTTTACAGTAAGAATGCTCAATAAAAAATCAAGGGACAAAAACACGAAAAAAGAAGCTAAGCAACTTGCTGTTTTCAGGATTATATGGAGTCCTCCGTCAGGGCAAAGCTACTATCTTACCCGTACCACCCAGCCTCGGGAGTCTTCTTGAAAGCCATACTGAATATCCTGGAGATTTTCGAATAATTGCCGGGAAAGTGGACCGATTTGTCCATTGTTGACCTGGGCCTTTCGGTCACGGTAGTTAAACTCTCCCACCGGTGAGATGACAGCTGCGGTTCCGGTTCCAAAACTCTCTTCCATCCTCCCGTCAGCACACGCGTCCATGACTTCGTCGACCGTAATTTTGCGCTCAACCACAGGAAGATCCCAGCCACGGCAGAGCTGTATCACAGAGTCCCTGGTGATGCCGGGAAGAATCGAGCCCCCTAAAGGAGGGGTAATTACCTCACCGTTGATCTTGAAAAAGATATTGGAGGTGCCCACCTCTTCGACGTATTTACGTTCGACGGCATCAAGCCACAACACCTGGGTATAGCCTTTTTTTTCGGCTTCCACCTGGGCAAGTTCACTGGCGGCGTAGTTGCCGGCAAACTTGGCACTGCCAACACCACCAGGGACGGCTCGGACATAGTTATCTTCCACATGGATCCGGGTAGGATTGAAGCCCTCGCTATAGTAGTTCCCTACAGGGCTGGTAATGATAAAAAATAGATACTCCTCAGACGGTCGCAGCCCGAGCATGGGTTCTGTGGCGATCATTGTCGGCCGGATATACAGGGAAGCCCCCCGGATTTCGGGGATCCATTCTTGATCCAGGTATACCAGTGCCTTGAGGGCTTTGAGCACAGCCTGTTCGGGTAGTCTCGGCATGCACAGTCGCACTGCAGAGTCGTTCATGCGCCGCAGGTTATCTAAGGGGCGAAATAGATTAATGCAGCCGTCTTTGCCGCGATAGGCCTTTAATCCTTCAAAAATGGCCTGTCCATAATGAAAAACCATGGCCGCCGGAGACAACTGCAGGGGCACATAGGGTTCGATTTTCGCGTCATGCCAGCCCTTTTGACGATTCCAGCACATGGTGAACATATGGTCGGCGATAAATTTGCCAAAGGCAAGATTGTTTTGATTTGGCCTGGTCTGGCGCTGATCAGCCGATGCTTTGAGCAGATTGATGTCGATGTCTTGGTTGAACATGGCTCTCTCTCACGTTGGAATAAACATGGGAACCGCCCCTGACGATACCCTCCACAAAAAAACTAGTATAGCAGAATCGACGTTATGCGTATAGTATAACGATCATGAAACATCAAGAGCCCCAACAACAGCCTGTTCCCCCTGGTTTTCCCGCTGCACCCGAGCCCTCGGTGGTGGAAACCAAGTTTTTTACCTTTACCTTTATCGTCACCTTGCTAATGCTGGGCTGGGTGCTCTGGCCGTTCTGGCAGTTGTTAATTTTGGCCTTCCTCCTGTCTGGAATTTTTCGTCCAGTGTACAACTGGATCGCTCTCTGGACGAGACCCTGGCTGGCAAGCTGCCTGACCTGCCTGCTGATCATCTTTATTGTCTTTGTCCCCCTCATTTTCACCATCGGCGCTATCAGCACCGAGGCCCTGAATCTCTATCATCTTAGCAGGGACACCAATCTGCTCCTCAAGCTGCACCAGGCTATCCAGGACAGTGACCATGTCCATCAGGTTCAGGAGATGCTGACCGGCCTGGGGATTAATTTTGAGCCTGCCGATGTTCCCAGGCTTCTCGGTAATCTGGTTAAGACCACAGGCTTATTCATCTACGAACAGGCTTCTAGCTGGGCAGCCAATATCATGAGTTTTGTGCTGCAGTTCTGTATTCTCATCCTTGTTGTTTTTTTTCTTCTCATCGAGATAGATCAACTCGTTGATTTTCTTACACGGCTATCGCCATTACCCGATGATCAAGACCGACTTCTGATGAATAAATTTACTGAGATCGCCGGCGTCATTCTTATCGGCAACGGTATCAGTGGAGTGTTTCAGGGGATTGTCGGTGGCAGTTTTTTTGCGATCATGGGACTAAAATCACCGGTGCTTTGGGGTGCGGTGATGGGGATCCTCGCATTTCTGCCCATCTTGGGCGTCGGGCTGATCCTTCTGCCCGCTGCTGCGATTCTCGCTATTAACGGCGCCTTTCTCAAGGCCGGTATTACCGTGCTTTTTTACCTCATTCTGTCCTTCAGTGTCGAATATCTCGTGAAGCCAAAATTTGTTGGCAGCCAGGTTAAGATGCATACCCTCCTGGTTTTTCTGGCGATTATAGGTGGGATGAGCTTGTTCGGTGTCCTCGGTATTATCTATGGCCCGCTTATCGTTACCGCATTTCTCGCTTTATCAGATATGTATCTGGCCCAGTATCGATTTACGCTGGAACGTCTTGGCAGGAGGAGAACAGCGCTGCCAGTGCAATCTTCACCTGGGCCTGTTTCGAGCTCAACAAAAGAAGAGGAAACAGGAGGAGCTGTGGACTCGTGAGTACCTTGAAGCGCGAAGAGTTACCTCCCGGGTCAACGGCAACATGTTTTCTCCACAATGGGTTTTTCCACCACTCCCTTTTTGCCTACAGGCACTCATAGCCAATCAATCAGTGATACGCCGACACCAATGCGGTTAATATGCTCATCGTAATCAAGAAGGCTTTCCCCATATCCGTTAAAATACTGAATGTATCCTCGTAAATAGGGCCACTTCCAGAAGGGGAAGCTCCAGCTTATCTCGATCGCTCCTCTGGAAAATCCAGATTCCAGATTGTTGCGGGTCATAAGTGAAAAAACGTTTCGCCGCCATAGATAGGTCGCGCCCAGTTGGCAGTGACCAAGATATCTGGTGATATCAGGGTTGTCATCCCGGTCTTTATCTTCGGGGATTCGTATCCAGGGTTTGATGCTCAGGGCCAGATTCCCGCGCTGAAAAGTTAACCAGGCAAAAGCTCTATTCCAGCTTCTCGACAGTGCCCCTCCCCTGCCATTGGACTGATGATTAATGCCTATTGAATTCCAGGTGTTCGTGAATCCAAATAGTTCCCAGTTTGGGTGAAACTGCAACCAGATCTCTGGTTCATGGTTTGTTTCCCGAAAAGGAGAGGACAGGTCTTCATTGTAAACCTGCCAGAAAGACCTGTTGGTATACGCGGCAAAGATATCAGCAGTGCCATCAAAGAGCTCAACCATGAGCGGAAACTTAATACTGAGCTGAAACTGCGCTTCAATATTGTCAAGGGATATCGTTGTCGACTCTGCAACCCCTTCCAGTTCACTGGCCAAATACCCGCTGTCATTATACGCGGCAAAGAGCAGATAACTTGGTTTATGTGCCATGAGTGTGAAGGGTTGCAATACGGTTTTGTCTTCATTGAGAACCCGCTTTCTCAGTGCTCCTGGGGCGCTCTTCTTTCGGTGATCTTTACTTAACCCGAGCATAACCGGTGTACGCTTCCTGCACGTCCTTCGCAGCTCACCTACGGTGACATTGTCCTCAACGTCAAACAGCAGCTTACGCATACACGCTTGAATCTCCTGCTCTCCAGCGCAGACGGTGTTTCCCGTCAACAACCAGCCCGTGAGCAGCAGCAGTACATATTTCATGGTATTCCTCTAGGTATTCCCTCGGCAGAGACGACAACCACAGACTCAAACTGATTTTTTTCGAACTGAGATTACCACACCGTAGCTTCTCTCGTCGGTGCAAACGATCTCGCCTTTACAGTTCTCTATCAATCTATCCATTTTTTCTGCCATTTTTGGGACGCAGAGAAAGGTGAATCTGTTTCCCGGAGACATGTTTTCCAGACGTGCCCGCACGTCTCTGAAGCCCCATCAGCAGTCCTTGCGGTAGTCGATATCTATGCGTATACGCTTTCTCATGCTACGTTATTGTAGAGGTTGTTGCCTTTCTCGATCTTCACTGGATGTTCTTCTCGGGTTTCTGTGCGCAAATGTGCGGCAGCCGATCCTGGCAGTCAATTCTCGGGCTGCTCTCCCTCCATGGGGGATGCCATGATATTTTGCCATGTTCGGAGGGCGTTGTCGACGTGTTGCAAGGGAAGGCCTCTCTTCAAGCGAGGTATTACCTTGTTCTTCGCAGGAAAACTACCCAAATTTGCTTTTTACGAGTAGTCGTCATGAGAGTTGTACGAGATTGGCAAAGGTTGTGTAAATTTTTATATATTATTTCAATTGGTTGTGCCCTCGTTCTCCAGCTGCTGCCTAAAAAATGCCGCGGATGAGGTAATAGCACCGGGAAAACACCTGCCCGGCAAACCAGTACCCGGACTTGCTGAAAACCCGATCGTTGACAGATTCCTCTTTTTCGCTGCTAATTATTGACCAATTCGTCAATTTTATGCTATATAATTGTCCGTATGGTCAATTTTCCCTCTCCACCTGAGGAAAAACATGCTCCTTGACGCAACCAATCTGGCAATCATTCGACTGCTCAAGGATGGACGCATGCCCTTCAGGCAGATTGCCGAAAAGCTCCACCTGGCAGAGAACACTGTCCGAGCCCGTGTCCGCAGGCTTACCCAGGCAGGTGTGCTCACGGTCACCGGCCTGGTGGATCCCGAGTCCATTCCCGATACCCAGATGGTCATGATCGGTGTTAAAATCGAGAACATGAATCTTGTCGGCAAGGCCGAAGAGTTCAGCCGTCTCAAAGGTGTCATTTCGGTGAGCGTGGTCACAGGAAAGTTTGACCTGATCCTGATGGTGATGCTGAAAAAGCCCTTTGGCCTGCTGGAGTTCTACACTCAGGAAGCCGCGACCATCAAGCAAATTCGTTCCGTGGAAACCTTTATTATCTACAAGAGTTTTAACCTCAAGGTGCCTCTGGTCGATTGACCTTGGCCGGCACCAAGGAGACCCTCCTCATGTCCCCACGTTTTACTCCCCTCCATGACTGGCACCAGAGCCACGGTGCCAATATGGCAGAATTTGGCGGCTACTCCATGCCGCTCTGGTACAAAGGCGGCGCCAAGGGTGAACACCTGGCAGCGATTACCGGGGCAGCGCTGTTCGACACCAGCCACATGGCCCTGCTCACCGTCGAAGGGAAAGGAGCGTATGCGCTTTTGCAGAAATGTTTCAGCAAGGATCTGGATCGCTGCCTGGTTCGTGGTGGCCCCCTGGTTGCTGGTCGCTCCGTGTACGGTGTCCTCCTCAATACACAGGGATTTGTTGTCGACGACACCATTGTTTCCCTTGTGGACGACGAGCGGTTTCTCATGGTCGTTAACGCGGCCATGGGCGCAACCGTCCGCGAGCATCTTCTCTCCTTTGCCACCGCAGACGTGCATATCGACGATTATACCGATCAGCTGGGCAAGATCGATCTGCAGGGGCCAGCAGCGGGCCGAATTCTCGCAAAGGTTCTCAAGAATCCAGAGCAGGTGCTCGACAAGCTCCCCTATTTTGCCTTCAAGGGAGATATCAGCCCCGGACATTCATCCCTGGTGGAGCTGACCGATTCAACGCCGATTATGCTGTCACGGACCGGCTACACCGGAGAATTCGGCTTTGAGCTTTTTCTGCCGGCTGAACGGCTGGTGAGCAGCTGGGAGTTGCTGCTCGCTGCTGATCCCGCAGTCCTGCCCTGCGGGCTGGCGGCTCGTGATTCACTGCGTGCTGGTGCTGTTCTGCCCCTGTCGCATCAGGATATCGGTGACTGGCCCTTCATCGCCAACCCCTGGAGCTTTGCCCTCCCCTGGGATGAGTCCGGTGCCGGCTTTACCAAGGAGTTCACCGGTGCCGCCGCTCTTACAGGGGCGGCCTCCCGGCAGCATACCCTCGCCTTTGCCGGATATGATCCCCGCAAGATTGCGACCGGTGATAAGAGCAGGGTAACGACCCTTGACGGTGAAGACCTGGGCCGCATTCTCACCTGCGCAACCGACATGGCCATTGACCGGGTAGACGGGGTGATCACCAGTATTGCCACGCCCGCCGATGCCGGCCGCCCCCCAGAGTTCACTCCCAGGGGGCTGTGCTGCGGGTTTATTCTCATAGACCGGTATCTGCCGCCCGGGGAAAAGGTGCTGCTCACCGACGGTAAACGCAAACTGCAGGTGGAGATTCGAACAGATATTCGTCCCTACCGCACAGCAAGGAAGCCCCTGCACGAGATGCTGGGTAAGTAAACACACAAGGAGAATGCCATGAAAGAAATTGAAGAGTTACGCCTGCCAGAAAACATCCGCTACTCCCGGGACCATGAATGGGCCCAGGTCGATGGTGACCTGATCCGTATCGGGGTGAGCGACTATGCTCAGGACCAGCTGGGGGATATCGTTTTCGTGGAGATGCCAGCGGTTGGTGACTCCTTTGCCAAGGGAGACGAGATCGGTACCCTGGAGTCAGTCAAGGCGGTCTCCGAGCTGTACACTCCTGTTGGTGGAGAAGTTGCGGAGGTCAACCAGGCCCTTGAAGACAGCCCGGAAAAGATCAACGAAGATCCGTACGCCAACTGGATCATTGCGGTGAAACCGACCAGCCTTGCAGAAATGGATGAGCTGCTCACCGCTGCCGCCTACAAGGAGATGCTCAAGGAGTAACCACCATGCGCTATTTGCCACATACTGCCGAGGAAGTTACCTCGATGCTCGCCGAGATCGGCGAGAAAAGCCTCGAGAGCCTGTTCTCCAGCATCCCGGAGCACTGCCGTACCAAGGGAGACCTTGATCTGCCGGCGCCGCTCAACGAGTGGTCGCTGAAATCGAGGTTCAAGGCCTTGGGTGAGACAATGAAAGCCTCTGCCGACGCTGTTATGCTTATTGGCGCCGGGAGCTACCATCATCACATTCCCGAGCTGGTACCTGCCCTGGCGTCGAGGTCTGAGTTTCTCACCGCCTACACCCCCTATCAACCGGAGATGGCTCAGGGAACCCTCCAAGGGATCTTTGAGTACCAGACCCTGACGGCCCGGCTCCTGGGCATGGATATAGCCAATGCCTCCATGTACGATGGTGCCTCGGCCCTGGCCGAAGGCCTGCTCATGACTCTGCGTATCAAGAAAAAGGCCAGGGTTGTGGCAATCTCCCGGGCTGTTCATCCCCACTACCGTGAGGTCGTCCATACCTACTTTCGGCCTACAGCGTACGAGGTGGTGGAACTGCCCGTGGATGATACCGGCCGTACCGACCTGAGCGGCATAGATGCCATTGACGGGCTTGCAGCGGTGGCCCTGCAGTCACCAAATTTTTTCGGTATCATCGAGGAGCTAGAACCTGCCGGTGAGTCCATTCACGCCAATGGAGCCCTTATGGTGGCCGGGTTCACCGAACCACTGGCCTTTGGGCTCTATCAGAGCCCCGGCGAGTGCAATGCCGATATTGCCTGCGGGGAAGGACAAAGCATGGGGTTGCCGAGAAATTTCGGGGGCCCGGGGCTGGGTATGTTCGCCTGCCGCTCAGACTTCATGCGCGCCATGCCTGGCCGGCTGGTGGGAGAGACCAGGGACCAGGATGGTCAGCGCGGCTACGTACTGACGCTCTCCACCCGGGAACAGCACATCCGCAGGGAAAAGGCCACCTCCAATATATGCTCGAATCAGGGTGTCTGTGCCCTTACTTCGGCCATCTACATGGCCAGCCTTGGCGGCACTGGCATCCGTAGGCTTGCCCGCCTCAACTTTGACAAGTCCGAGTATTTCAAGAAAGGTCTGGCAGCTGCCGGTGCCGAGATCATCTTCAGCGCCCCTACCTTCAACGAGTTTGTGGCGCGTTGCCCGGCTGGTTTTGCTGCGGCCCGGCAAGGCCTTATGGAGCAGGACATCTACGCCGGCCTGGCGCTGGAGCCTCTGTATCCGGAGCTCTCCGGTGCCTATCTTTTCTGTGCCACTGAAACCGTGTCCAGAGAGGACATGGATCGGGTAATCAAGGAGGTTCAGGCATGACGACTCCAGGAATGAACGGACTGATTCTCAACGAACCACTGCTCTGGGAAAAGGGGGCCACCGGCCGGTGTGCCATTGACATTCCCGAGGCTGACGTGCCGAGTTCAGAGCCGTTAAAAACTCTTGTTGGCAAGGGTCCCGCGTTTACCGATCTGGGAGAGCTCGACGTCGTCCGTCACTACACCAGGCTTTCCACCTGGAACTTTGGTGTGGACACCGGTATTTACCCGCTGGGCTCATGCACCATGAAGTACAATCCCAAGCTCAACGACAAGATGGCTGACACCCCGCAGCTGAACGCTGCCCATCCCATGCTGGAAGCAGAGTTCAGCCAGGGCGCCCTCATGCTGCTGCATGAGCTGCAGAAACTCCTGGCAGCGATTACCGGCCTGCCAGCAGTATCGCTGCAGCCGGCAGCCGGAGCCCATGGCGAACTCACTGGTATGCTCATCTTTCATGCCTACCACCAGCATCAGGGGGCCCGACGCAGCACCATCCTCATCCCAGACACGGCCCACGGCACCAATCCGGCCAGTGCCGCTCTCTGCGGCTACAAGCCTATTCACGTGCCAAGCAACGACCGGGGTATTATTGATGCGACCAGTGTCGCGGCGCTGATGGACGAGAACTGCGCCGGCATTATGGTGACCAACCCTAACACCCTGGGGCTCTTTGAGGAGCAGATCCGCGAGATTGCCGATATTGTCCATGCCAAAGGTGGCCTGGTCTACGGTGACGGTGCCAATATGAACGCGGTCATGGGTGTCGTTGATTTTGCCCGTTGCGGTGTCGATGTTATGCATCTCAACCTGCATAAAACCTTTTCCACCCCCCATGGTGGTGGTGGCCCCGGGGCCGGCCCGGTATGCGTCACCGGTGAACTGGAGAAGTTCCTTCCTGTTCCCCGTGTGGTCAAAGACGGTCAGATCTACCGTCTTGACACCGATCAACCGGACAGCATTGGTCGAATGCACGGTTTTCACGGTAACTTTGCTGTCCTGGTCCGTGCCTACAGCTATATCCGCACCATGGGTGGCGACAACCTCAAACGGGCCAGTCAGCTTGCCGTTCTCAACGCTAACTATGTAAGGGCGCGGCTTGCCGATGTGCTGCACCTGCCATATACCCGTCCCTGCATGCACGAATGCGTCTTTTCCGACCGTACCCTGCAGAAACATAAGGTGCAGACCCTGGACTTCGCAAAGGCCATGATTGACGCCGGATTCCACCCGCCAACAGTGTACTTCCCGCTGGTGGTTCATGGCGCCATCATGATCGAGCCCACTGAAACCGAATGCAAGGAAGACCTCGATCAGATGGTGGATACTATCCGGGAGATCGTCACCACGGCCGGGCAATCGCCTGAACGCCTGTATCAGGCGCCGATCCGGACCAAGGTCCGGCGGCTTGACGAGACCGCTGCCGCCCGGTGCCCTTGCCTCACCGGTACCATTGCCACAACAGCAGACTGATGCGACAGGCCCTCTTCCTGGACCTCGGGCTCATGGCGTACGACCAGGCGCATCGGGTCCAGGTGGAGCTGAATAGTCAACGCCGTTACGGTACGCTGACCCAGGATATCTTGCTGATGGTCGAGCACCAGCCTGTCTTCACCCTCGGCCGCCGGGGTGGCCGTGACAACCTGAGGATCCCCGAGGCCCTGCTTACCGAACGCGGCATCCAGGTGATTCAGGTGGAGCGCGGCGGGGATATCACCTATCATGGTCCGGGGCAGGTCATTGTTTACCCTATCTTTCATCTGAAAGAGGCGAGGCTGTCGGTCACGGCCATGGTCCACAGCCTCGAAGCGGCGATGCTTGCCACCGCCGGAGCTTTTGGCGTCAAGGGCAGACGGGATGAGCGTAACCGGGGTATCTGGGTGGGCCCACGCAAGCTGGGCAGTCTGGGGATCGCCATCCGCCGGGGTGTTACCTTCCATGGGCTGGCCCTCAACGTCAACCTGGACCTGGAGCCCTTTTCCTGGATCAACCCTTGCGGGCTTACCGGGGTGGCCATGACCTCCCTGGCTGCAGAACTTGGAGCGCCGCTTCCCCTGGCCGAGGTGCGTCACTGCTTACAAGAGGAGCTGGCCAGGGTCTTCTCACTTCACCTCACCGAGGCCCAGCGGTCGTTTGTTCACAGGGAACTCCATGAGTACGATCACTAAAGGAAAGCCTTCCTGGCTGCGCCGCCGCCTCCCCTCTGGCGGAGACTACGAACGCATCCGGCGTGTTGTCGGCGGCAATGGCCTCAATACTGTCTGCCAGGAGGCAATGTGTCCGAACCAGTTTGAATGCTTTGCCAAGGGGACGGCTACCTTTATGATCCTTGGTGACCGCTGCAGTCGTAACTGCCGGTTCTGTGCCGTGGACCACGGTCCACACGGCAACCCTGACCCGGAGGAGCCGGTCCGGGTCGCCGAGGCCATCACCCGGCTGCAGCTCAACTACGCAGTGGTCACTTCGGTGACCCGTGATGATCTGCCAGACGGTGGTGCCGCCCATTTTGCCGCTGTCATCAAGGCGATCCGTGCGGCAGGCACCGCCCTGGTAGAGGTGCTGATCCCGGATTTCCAGGGTAATGCCCAGGCCCTGGCCACGGTGCTCGAGGCTCGCCCTGATGTGCTCAATCACAATCTGGAAACCGTGGCCCGCCTCTATCCCACAGTACGACCCCAGGCAGAATACCGCCGTTCCCTGGAACTGCTGGCCCGGGTGAAACGCAACTCTCCGGAGATGGTGACAAAATCGGGAATCATGATCGGCCTGGGAGAGACTGCAGAAGAGCTCGACCAGCTCCTCTGTGATCTGCGGGAAACCGGCTGTGACATTCTCACTGCCGGACAGTACCTCCAGCCCAGCGCCGCCCATCTGCCGGTTGCCGAATTTATTATGCCGGCGGCCTTTACCCGGTTGCATACCCAAGCGATGACCCGGGGTTTTGGCGCTGTGGCCGCCGCCCCCTTTGTCCGTTCCAGCTACCAGGCAGAAGACCTCTACCGTCAGGCTCTCGCGGCCAGGAGCACCTGACCTCTCCCCTTTGCCAGCGAACACCACCATTGCCGGCCTGATGTCGAGAATGGCGAGACCGCCCTTCACAGGTGTGCTCGCCCGGCTGACCTTGCTTTCCCTCCTCCGCATTCCTCGCGGGTAATCTGTCCAGACACCAGATCATTGCCGTGATCAGTACCCCTGCGCACCAATCTCTCCCAAAAATTGACCCCGCCATCATCGCCGTCAAGAAAATTATGCGCTTGACAAATATCTTCCGGGAATATACTTTTATGGATATTCTTTTTGTTAAAAACAATATGTAACAATACTACTTGTTTGACTTTTCACGCCCGGTACTCTTTCCACTGCTGTTATCAACTGTACGCATGATATCATGGCCTTGTCGCTTATTGGCAGGCGTAAATCGACTGAAACCTCATGGATAAAATCGTCGTCAGGAACCTCTATAAAATATTTGGCTCTGATGCCCAGCACGGCATGGAGCTCTTGCGTCAGGGGAAAACCAAGGAAGAGATCTACGAGGCCACAGGGCTCACCGTTGGTGTCCAGGATGCAAGTTTTACGGTACAGGCCGGGGAGATCTTCGTGGTCATGGGACTGTCCGGCTCGGGAAAGTCAACACTGGTACGGATGCTCAACCGACTCATTGAGCCCACTGACGGGCAGGTGCTGGTGGACGGCGAAGACGTCACCACCATGCGTCCGGCCGAGCTGGTTCATTACCGCCGAAAAACAACTTCTATGGTGTTTCAGTCCTTTGCGTTGATGCCCCACCTCACCGTGCTCCAGAATACCTGCTTTGGCCTGGAACTGGACGGCCTTCCCAGAGCCCAGCGAGAGGAACGGGCCCTGGAAGCCCTGCAGCAAGTGGGCCTGGAGGGCTGGGAAAGTGCCTCTCCTGCTGAACTTAGTGGCGGTATGCAGCAACGTGTCGGCCTGGCCCGCGCCCTTGCCGTTGATCCGGATATCATGCTCATGGACGAGGCCTTTTCCGCACTTGACCCGTTAATCCGTGCCGAGATGCAGGACGAACTGCTCAAACTCCAGGATCGTCATGAACGGACCATTGTCTTCATTTCCCATGACCTGGATGAGGCCCTGCGTATCGGTGACCGTATCGCCATCATGGAGGGCGGCCGCGTCGTTCAGGTGGGTACTCCCGAGGAGATCCTGCAGAATCCGGCTGATGATTACGTCCGTGCCTTTTTCCGTGGTGTTGACCCCACTGGCGTCATCTCCGCAGGTGATATCGTCAGCAATACCCAGACAACCACCATTTGGCACACGCCGGAAGGTAGCCCCAGGGCCACACTGGAACGCCTCAACAATCAGGACAGGGAGTTTGCCTATGTCCTTGATTCGGAGAAGCGTTTTTATGGAGTGGTCTCCACAGACTCCCTCCATGAACTCATCGACCGGGGAGGCACCAGACTCGAGGCCGCGTTTCTCGAAGATGTCGAGGCGGTGCAGGCAACAGACAGCCTCCAGGATATTCTGCCGCTGGTCGCAGGTCACGCCTGGCCCATCCCGGTTGTGGATGAACAAAGGCGTTATCTGGGGGTGGTCTCCAAGAACCGCTTTCTGCACACACTGCATCGCCCGGAGAACGGGCACAGCCCTGACTCGCCGACCGGGCAATAAATCAAGGAATTGCGACGATGTCTGCTCTAGCTGCCATACTCAACTTTGAAGATAAGCTTATCCCCCTCGACGAGAAGATCACGCAGTTCATTGACTGGCTGGTTGAAGGGTACCGCTGGTTTTTCCAGATCATCAAATGGCCAGTGGAGGTTACTCTCAGCAGCTTCGAGAGCGGACTTCAGGTAACACCGCCGCTGGTCGTCATTGCTGTTTTGACCCTTATCGCCTGGAGGACTGCAGGTGGCAGACTGGCAATTTTTACTGCCGTAACCATGGTGTTTATCGGCCTGCTCGGCCTCTGGAGCGAGACCATGACCACCCTGGCCATGGTCTTTTCGTCGGTTGTCTTCTGTACAATCGCGGGTATTCCCTTGGGGATAATGGCTGGCCGTAACGACCGTTTCGACACGCTGCTGCGGCCCTGCCTTGACGCCATGCAGACCACCCCGGCCTTTGTCTATCTTGTTCCCATTGTCATGCTCTTTTCTGTGGGCAATGTTGCAGGGGTGCTCGCCACCATCGTTTTTTCATTGCCGCCCATCATCCGGCTCACCAACCTTGGTATCCGTCAGGTGCATCCTGAACTGGTGGAAGCTGCTGTAGCCTTCGGCGCTACCAACTGGCAGGTCCTCAAGCGGGTGCAGATCCCTCTGGCCATGCCCACCATCATGGCCGGCCTGAATCAGACCATCATGATGGCGCTGTCCATGGTGGTCATTGCTGCACTGATCGGTGCCGGTGGCCTCGGAGCGCCGGTGATGCAGGGGCTTAACTCCCTTGATATCGGGATGGCGACTGTCGGCGGTCTCGGCATCGTTCTTGTGGCAATTATTCTCGACAGGATTACCCAATCCATGGGAAATACTACCCAACAACGCAAGGAGGAAGGATAATGTTACGACATTTTTCTGTTGGTGCCGTCCTGACGGCGATACTCTTTACCGCTCCCACAGCTTCACTGGCAGCGGCTGAACAACCTGGCAAGGGGGGTAAACTGCAACCAGCGCGGGCAACCTGGAATACCGGTTTTTTTCAGGAAGCGCTCGTTCGTCGCGCCCTCGAGGAACTGGGCTACAAGGTAAACAAACCAAAGGATCTGCAAAATCCCATTTTTTACAAGTCTGTTGTCCTCGGTGATATTGATTACTGGACAAACGGCTGGTTTCCTATGCACAACGCCCAGCTGCCAAAGGACTTTGACGAGAAGGCGGAAAAAGTTGGCTTTGTCATGAAAAATGGCGGCTTGCAGGGCTACCTGGTCTCCAAGAAGCATGTCGAAGAGTTTGGGATTACTTCACTGGAAGACTTTAAACGTGAAGAGGTCAAAAAGGCCTTTGACAAGAACAAGGACGGTAAAGCTGACCTGACCGCCTGCCCTCCAGGTTGGGGTTGTGAAAAGGTTATCAGTCACCATATGGATGTCTACGGGCTGCAAGAGCACATCAATCCGGTCAAGGCAGCCTATGAGGCTGGTATGGCCGCAACGCTGGCCAGTTACAAGGACGGTGAGCCGATCTTCTTCTACACCTGGGCTCCCAACTGGACCATTTTTAAACTGCAGCCCGGCAGGGATGTCATGTGGATCAACGTCCCAGAGATCAATCCGTCGGAAGCCCAGCAGTCTGCGGTGGAGAGGATGACCCAGTCTGGCATCCAGGGAGCGGTCTCCGACCCGGTCAAGCTGGGATTCGTCGTCTCAGATGTTCAAATTGTTGCCAACAAAAAATTCCTGGCAGAGAATCCGGCGGCAAAACGTTTTTTTGAGGTCTTTACATTGCCGCTCAGTGATGTCAATGAACAGAACACCCGGATGAACGAGGGCGAAAAGAGCGAAAAAGACATTGCCCGGCATGTGGATGAGTGGATCGCCAAAAACCAGGCCACCTGGAACGGCTGGCTTGAGGAGGCCAGAAAGGCCGCAAAATAACTGGTCGTAGACCACAGCCCTGGAGACTCTCTTGCACTCTGGGGCTGTCACTTCTCCTGCCTGCAGAGGTTCCAAGAGTCCGCTGACAACACCCACAAACCTGTGGGCACGGCCAGACAGGTTTCCTGGGAGATGAAAATGCCTCAGTACAGGAGTCTTTTCAAGAAAAAAACGTCTCTTTTTCAGGGCTCCTTTCCTCGTTGTTTTTTTATTTTTATTAAATAAAAACAAAAAATTACGTGTAAGATTGTCCTGCCTGGTCAACGGTATCCTTCTGTGTTTCTCTGAAAAAAGAATAGCGAAACGCCGGGTAAATGGCTACAAACATCTGCGTTTCTGTTTTTCCGGCAGGAGGAACCATGGATCAGCGACCTGACAAGATTCACGCCATTATCCGGCAGCTGCGTATCGTCTTTCGTGTGGTGCAAACCCACGCGAAGAGTATCGAAAAAGAGTGCGGGCTCAGCGGGGCGAAACTGTGGATGCTGTACGAGATCAACGCCAATCCAGGCTTAAAGGTTTCGGAACTGGCAACGGCGTTGACGATCCATCCGTCTACGTGCAGCAATATGCTTGACCGCCTCGAAGACCTCGGCCTCGTCTCCAGAGGACGCAGCAAAAAAGATCAGCGTACCGTTCATCTGTTTCTCACAGATGATGGACGCAGCCTGCTGGCACGTGCGCCTCGACCAGTCCAGGGCAAATTGAGTGACGCCCTGGACAGGCTGGCAGACAATCAACTCTGTGATCTCCAGCAGAGTCTGGATAATCTCATCCAGAACTTGCAGCAACCGGACAATGTCGCCTTGGTCCCCCTTTCCGAAGAGTAGTAGTGGACCTTTTATCTGTCTCTGCTGCCGACAAGGTGAGTGGCGAAATCCGCTATACCAAGCCCTCCAGTAAAACTCCGGTGACCCGAGCCCTTCGCAGGGGAAGTTCACAGTAGTCCCGGCCCGGCAGGTAGTACTGCGCTCTCACACTGGAACCCGAGGTCTTTTCTGAAAGACTCGTGCAAAATAAATAATCTGGGGTAATCGGGTGGGCAGCCTGTCTTGTGAGATGTCAGCGATAGTCGAGACATATGAATCTCACGATTTGATCTGACAACTACCAGTGTTGACTGGGTGTTTTTCAGGTTAAATCAAAACTATCTCATCCTGAGATTTCGCGTTCCATCTCAGGCCGCGTGTTTTTTTTGCAAGCGTTTGAGTTCAGTCTCCAGCTGTTCCAGGGTCAATCCATCTGTGGAGGCATTGTTGTTTTCGTTGATGCCAGGATGGCGTCCGATCTTGGCATAGCTGTAACTTTGTGTAGCGACAAGGCCTACAGAGCATAGGCTTTGAATCTTTTGGTGAAACGTCGTCTGGTTTTTCGAGCGTTCATGGCCCACCTCGTTTTCTTTAAACCAATATAAGACCAATATCACCTCAGGGTGCCCTGGTGATACAGAGTCAGATCTTCGCATAACAGAGCAGTGATAGCACCAGGTATCCTCCTGCCCACAGAGCCATCCCCCATAACCAGCGACGCTGGTTTTCCCGGTCAAAGGGAAGCGAGAACAGGGCGATGACCAGGAGCATCGGTGCCACCACCCCGGCGATAAAGGTTGGCAGGTAAAAGAGCAGCTCCTGCAGGCCGAGAAAGAACCAGGGGCCACCAATGAAGGTCAATCCCACTCGGTCCGGTTCCATAGGTGCGGCGATTACCACGCACAACCCTGTGACAACCAGTGTCAGCACCGGGTGGCTATGCCAGCGGATCGGGTACTTTTTCAGGTGCGGCCACACTGTCCAGCCGCCCAATACCATGAAGCCGATGAGGTGGTGGACATAGACCTTGCGCATTCCGGTGGCGGTGGTGTCGAAGAAAAGCTCATTAAGTGCCTCTCCCAGCAGGGGGATGGACAGGCAGATGTTTTCAGCGATATTGCCGGCCGCCTCACCGGTGGCGTCACCCCGGAGGACGTAGCCGGTGAATAACAACAGGATCGTCACCGGCAGGCTCGAGGTCAGGCGTATCCAGTGGCTGCGCTTGAGGTTGTGGTCGCCTTTCCAGATCACTGCCCAGGTATGGCCGATCAGGAGAAAGAGAAAGAGTTGGCTCGAGTAGTAATGCAGGGAGCGCCAGAATGAACCGTAGGGAACGATCAGCTCAATGGCGGCTGTCGAGTAAAAGGGTGTGGCGGGATCGTACTGGAGGGCAACGACAATGCCGGACAGCACCGAGATAAACAAGCAGACACCAGCCTGGCCGCCCCAGCGGTTGTTCAGGACCACGGTGCGGAGCATGTCGCATATCCAGGAAAGAGTTGGCCTCACAGTTCCACCGTGTACCCGGTCACCTGGTTCTGCTGGTCCCGCTGTACCGTTACCGGGAAGACCGGCAGGTCGAGTTCTGCCGGTCCAGCCAGCCGCTGTCCCAGGGGACTGAACCGGCTCTGATGGCAGGGACAGATCAGTTCCTCGACATCCTCATGGAAGTTGACCCTGCAGCCCAAGTGAGTGCAGCGCCGCGATACTGCACTCACTTTGCCCTCCAGGTCGAGGAGGATGAAATCACGCTCGGTGTGAATACCCGAAAGGGGTAGGGGGGCCGCGACCTTTACCAGGCGGGGTTTCGGTTTGCGGCGATGGCCGGAGAAACGCAGCAGGGGGTAGCAGAGCAGGGCGAGCAGCAGGCCGAAGAGCCAGCCCAGCAGGGAGCGACGTGATGGCCCCTGCCAGGGATGGCGACGCCTTTCCCTGCGAGGTGTGTCAGGTGGCATTGTTCCGGGATGCGTACTTGCGCTGGAGCGCCTCCTCGACAGGCGCAGGCACCAGCTCACTGATATTGCCCTTGTTACGGGCGGCCTCCTTGATGATGCTCGAGCTGATATAGATCCAGCGGAACCCGGTCATGAGAAAGACTGTGTCGACACGCCGCTCCAGTTTGCGGTTCATCAAGGCCAGCTGAAATTCGTAATCAAAATCCGAAACTGCCCGGAGGCCGCGGATAATAGCCTTGGCCTTTTTTTGGACGGCAAAATCGACAATCAGCCCACTGGTGGAGCAGGCCTCGAGCCGGTCTGTGCCCTCAGGAAAGCATTGCCTGATGAGGTCAAGGCGTTCTTCCAGGGTGAACAGCGGGCTCTTGCCAGGGTTGACGGCAACTGCCACGATCACCTTGTCAAACATACAGAGTGCTCGGTTGATGATATCCAGATGACCGTTGGTGAGGGGATCGAAGGTGCCCGGATAGATGCCGATTGCCGGGTGGTCGAGGTCGCGTTTGCAGGTACTGAGAAGTGATGGTGTCATGCGCTATCGTCGGGGCTGGAGCTCTTGGAGTAGAACCAGATGCCGGTTTCTCCGTAGTTACGGTGATCGCTGAGCGTCAGGGTCGATCCTGACAGTGTCGGGGGCTGCAGGGTATACCGTTCCTCGAGAATGACCAGGGCATCGGGGCTTAGAATGTGAGCGTTTTCTACCATTTTCAGGGTTGTCGTTGCCAGGTTTTTCTCATAGGGCGGATCGATGAAGACCAGGTCGAAGCAGTGGCCTGGTGGCAGCGAGCGGATCAGTTCCGTCGTGAAGGAGGTCTTTCGGATATCGAGCCCGAGGATTTTAGCCCTGGAAGTTTTCAGGCAGTGAGCAAGGTTGCGGGTCATGAGCCTGTGTGCCTCGCGGGATCGGTCAACAAGGACGGCTGAGTGTGCCCCCCGCGACAGGGCCTCGAGCCCGAGTGCCCCGGTCCCGGCAAAAAGGTCAAGCACCTTGGCCTCGGTGACTCGGCTAGCAAGGATGGAGAACAGCGCCTCACGGACCCGGTCGCTGGTAGGGCGGGTGACGGCCCTTGAGCCTGGGCTGGCAAGTCTGCATCCGCAGGCGATCCCGCCGGTCAGTCGCATGGCATGGCAGGGCTTCAGTCGTGTCGGCGCCAGACCCGCAGGCGGCGTTCCTTCCACATGGCATGAAGGCTCAGGGCAGGACCGCTGAGGATATACACCAGGGCAACCGTGAACAGGGTGATGGGAGGCTCGGTGGCCAGCAGAATGATGAGCAGCACCAGGCCGACCAGTAGGTGAAATTTACGTTCCACCGGGATATTGACCTGTTTGAAGCTCAGGTAGCGGTGGGTGGAGACCATCAGGTAGCTCAGGAAGTAGACCAGGAACAGCAGGCTCAGGTGTTTCACCGTGTCAGTGGCACCAAGAAAGCGGGAGAACATGACCGTGGTCGCAATCATGCCGGCGGCGGCAGGGCAGGGCAGGCCGGTGAAGTCGTGACCGTGGACGCTGTCACTCTGGGTGTTGAACCTGGCCAGGCGAAGGGCAGTGGTTGCCACATAGAGAAAGGCGGCCAGCCAACCGTAGCGGCCATACGGAGACAGTGCCCAGAGGTAGGCGAGCAGCCCAGGGGCAACGCCAAAACTCACCATGTCGCACAGGGAATCCATTTGCGCGCCAAAACTGGAGGTAGTGCTGGTCATGCGGGCAATTCGTCCATCCAGACCGTCAAAGACTCCGGCAACGAGGATGGCGGTTGCGGCTGCGAAAAAGTGACCGTTGAACGCAGCGATGATCGCGTAAAATCCACTGAAGAGACTGGCCAGTGTCACCATGCAGGGGAGGATGTAAAGGCGGTTGGACTGGGTGGTGTCGGACATGGACACGTACACTCCTTTGGGGCTCTACTCGATGCGGTCTGCATCGGCACGATGCCCTGTTTTTTTGTATGAAAAGCTCAGATGGCCAGTGTCAGACGAGAGGGGCTGACACTGGCCATCACCACCTGCGTATGGGTGTACGTTACCCGAAAAGAACAGGGGAAGCAAGAGAAAGAGCTGTTTTCAGGGGAGTTGGCCAATGATGGTTTCGCCGGCACTGACGATCTGTCCCTGACGGACATCTACCCGGGTTGAGCGGGGGAGATAGAGGTCGACCCGGGAACCAAAGCGGATGAGGCCGTAGCGCTCACCAGTGTCCAGGGTATCGCCGGGTTCGGCCCGACAGACGATACGGCGGGCGATGAGCCCGGCAACCTGTACGGCGCAGTAGCGCTGGCCGTTGTCCGTGGTCACTGTCATCGCACAGTACTCGTTGTGGAGGGCCGCCTTGTTGTGGTCAGCCGCGTAAAAACGTCCTGGCTTGAGGTGGACGGCCTGTACAGTGCCGGCCAGGGGCATACGGTTGACGTGGACATTGAAGACGTTCATGAAGATGGAGACCTTGAAGACCTGCTCGTGAAGAAACCGGTCATCAAAGATCTCCTCCACAAGGATGATTTTGCCGTCAGCCGGGGAGACCACCGCGTTGGTGACATCAGGGGGATGACGTACCGGATCCCTGAAAAACCAGGAGACAAAGGCGGTGAGGGTCAGCGCTACCAGCGCCGGCACAGCCATACCCAGCACTGCCAAGGTCAGGGTGGTCAGTGCTGCGAAACCGATGAAGGGATAGCCTTCGGCGGCCAGGGGAAGGCGTTCGGGCTGCATGGGCTCTCCTTGAGGGGCTCAGTGTTTTGGGGCGCGGGCCATGGCGATTTTACCGGTACGGACGATTTCCTTGATACCGATGGGCCGAAGGATATCGATGATCGCACCGATCTTGGACTCGGAGCCGGTGACCTCCACCGAATACGAATTGGGGCTGACATCAACCACCTTTCCTCGGAAAATATCGATCACCCGCAGGACTTCGGCCCTTGTACTCGCCTCTGCCTTGACGCGGATGAGTACCATTTCCCGCTCAAAGAAGTCGCCTTCGCACACGTCAGTGACCTTGATGACATCAATGAGCTTGTGGAGCTGCTTGGTGATCTGCTCAATGATATGCATTTCACCCGAGGTCACCAGGGTGAGGCAGGATATCTTCGGGTCAAGGGTCTCGGCGACACAGAGGCTCTCGATATTGAAGCAGCGGCCGCTGAACAGGCCGGTGACCCTGGAGAGTGCTCCTGGCTTGTTTTGGAGAAGGACGGAAAGGGTATGTTTCATGGCAGATCCTGTCTGTAGATGCGCGGAAGTATTTGCCGCGGTAAATTGTTGCCAGCCAGCCTCAGACCAGCAGCATCTCTGTGGTGGCCTTCCCCGCCGGGACCATGGGGAAAACGCCCTCTTCCTTACAGATGGTGAAGTCCATAATCACGACGTTGTCTGTGGCCAGGGCCTCGCGGATTACCGGCTCCACCTCCTCTTTTTTGCTGGCCCGCAGACCCACCGCACCAAAGGCCTGGGCCAGGGCGACGAAATCCGGGGTGTGGTCCATGTGAGTGGCTGCGTAGCGGCGGTTGTAGAACAGTTCCTGCCACTGGCGGACCATTCCCAGGAAGGCGTTGTTGAGGATGGCTATTTTTATGGGGGTGCCGTACTGTATGGCAGTGGCCAATTCCTGGATGTTCATCTGAATGGATCCATCACCGGCAACATCGATGACCGGCAGATCGGGATAGGCTATCTGGGCGCCGATGGCGGCGGGTAATCCGTAGCCCATGGTGCCGAGACCGCCTGAGGTGAGGAGCCGGCGTGGCTGGTTGAAGCGGAAGAACTGGGCGGCCCACATCTGATTCTGCCCCACTTCGGTGGTGATGATGGCGTTACCACCGGTGAGCGCGTCGATCTTTTCAATCACGTACTGCGGCTTGATCAGTTCAGGGTGATCCTGGTAGGAGAGCGGATGATCGCTGTCCCACTGTTTGACTTCCTCGACCCAGGCGCTATGGTGCCGGATAACCTCCTCCCTGGAAAACTCTTCGGAACTGTCGAGCCAGTTGTTCATCGCCTGCAGTGCCTTTTTACAGTCCGCAACCAGGGGGATATCCACAGTGACATTTTTGGAGATCGAGGTGGGATCGATGTCGATATGGATGATCTTGGCGTTGGGCGCAAAGGCGTCCAGCTTCCCGGTTACCCTGTCATCAAAGCGTGCGCCCACGGCAATGAGCAGGTCGCTCTTCGCCACGGCCATGTTTGAGGCGTAGCTGCCGTGCATCCCCAGCATCCCCATGGACAGGGGGTCGACACCCGGAAAGCTGCCCAGTCCCATGAGGGTCATGGTGACCGGGACGTGGAGGGTGCGTGCCAGGGTGGTCAGCTCCTCGCTGGCATTGGCGAGAATGACGCCGCCCCCGACATACAGGACCGGTTTTCGCGACGCAATACAGGCTCGGCAGGCCTTGGCCACCTGTCCCGGATGAGGGGTGGTGTTCGGCTGATAGGTGCGCATCTTGATGGGACGTTTTTCCGGGTAGCTGATTTCGGCGGCCATCACGTCCTTGGGCAGATCGACAAGAACCGGACCTGGCCGGCCAGAGGAGGCAATATAGAAGGCCTCGCGGAGCACCGGGATCAGCTGGTCTGGATCGTTGACCAAGTAGTTATGCTTGGTGCAGGGGCGGGTGATGCCAACAATGTCCACTTCCTGGAAGGCGTCGTTGCCGATAAGCGCTCTGGGGACCTGGCCGGTAAGGATGACCATGGGAATGGAGTCACAGTACGCTGTGGCGATGGCAGTGACACCGTTGGTCGCTCCCGGGCCCGAGGTGAGCAGAGCCACGCCGGTGCGGCCAGTGGCCCGGGCGTAGCCGTCGGCCATGTGGACGGCACCCTGCTCGTGGCGCACCAGCACGTGGGTGATGTCGCTGTCGTGCAGTTCGTCATAGAGTTCGATGACAGCGCCGCCTGGATAACCGAAGATCGTGTCAACCTGTTCTTCCTGCAGGCACTTGAGAATCGCCTGGGTTCCTTTGAGTGTATTCATCATGTCATCCTCTGCTGTTGGTGCGTCGATCGGCTGCCAGTACAGGCCGGGTGCAGACGTGGGAGTATTGCTGGCTGAAGTGTTGGCCGCTGGAGTCTCTCGTCATCTGGATTGCAACCGGATCCTCTGTTTTTTTGGCAAAGAGCTGGGCAGCTATCCTGTGGCGATCGGGACCGGCAGGAACCGGCAGTTCCCTGAAAAGACGATCGAGTGAATATACGAGGCGTAGGAAAGGCTGTCAAGCCTGCGGCATATGGAAATGGTAGCCTGGGCAGTTGTAGTATCCTCGTAGCTGACCGGGGAAGAGGGATAACAGCGCGATTCTGGCTGGTTACTGCAGCAGCGTCCCTGCCGCGAGTGAACCGGTTAAACGCTCTCCGCTGAAGGTACTGGGACTATGGTAACGGGAGGATGGGGGAGGATCAGATATTGTGTACCGCTGACCTGGAGTCTGGTACGATCTTGTTGCTGAAAAAATTCTGCCTGGCCAGCGCTCAATGGGCACTGGGGCGGTATTCGCTGGTGGTTTGCCGGTAAGCCCTTTTTCTGGAACCGGCCCTGTGGCAGGCCCGTTTACACATCAGGCATACAGCTGGATTGGCGAGAGGCAGGCCGGATTTCAGACAGGTCTGCAGGGTATTTTTTCCCATGTACTGCTCCCAGAATCTTTTTGTATGAAAAGTGATGATACAGTGAACAGTTGCCTGGAAGAGGGATTGATGAACAACATTCATAAAATCTCTCTTCGTATTCAATAATGCTGTACAGTATTTTGCTGAGTGGGTCAAGGGAAAATATTTGGGCAGCCTTAGTTTTTTTTGAGCGCCGTAACCCTTGTCGTCCATAGATGTTGGGAACAGGGGTGACCGTGCTTTCTGGTGAGTCAGAGCGAGAAAAAGGAGCCTTCTGTGGTACAAAAGAAGGAAACGTCAGACTCGCTGAGTTTTTTCCTGTGCAGCCGTGCGGTGAAATGGTAATGCTGTGATAGCGGAACGCAGCAGAACCCCGCTGGAAGATGTTTATGGAGTAAGGGAATTTTGAAGGATTGTTTTTTCTCAGGATCGAGACCTGCAAAAAAAGACTGGATACCTCTGCAAGATGAGCCGGGGATGAGCTGTTGAGTAGCAGACGGCACTGCCCCGAAAAAACAGGACTTCAGGGTTTCTTTCAGACAGGATGTGGAGGGAGTGGTGGCAGTCCAATCCATTGAACGGGCCATGGCGATTTTGATGCTGTTCAGCGTCCATCGCACCAGAATCGGTATCACGGAAATCGCCAGGGAGCTGCAGCTGACCAAACCCACGGTGCACGGTATTGTCAAGACCCTGGAGCAGGGCGAATTTCTCCAGCGTGACGAGGAGTCAAAGAAGTATTCGCTGGGGTTGGCTGCCTATGAGCTGGGGCTGATTATCGGTAACAACCTGGAGATCAACCAGAAGGCGGGTGAGCTTGCCCAGCTCCTTTCCCAGGAGATGGGCCTGGTCTGCAGAGTCGGAGTCTGGTCCAAGGAGTCGGTTCTGGTTGTCCTCAACAAGGTCCCTGAGGGTAATGCCCTGTTCTCCCACAGATACTCCCCGAGAATTCCGGCCTACTGCACAGTGCTGGGCAAGGCGATGCTTGCCTTTCTGCCTGCAGATGAGCTTGCCGCTTACCTGGTATCACATCGACTGGAGAAGATGACCAACAGGACTATTACCGATGAAAAAGCCCTGCGTGACGATCTGCAGGAGACTCTGGCCAGGGGGTTTGCCGTTACTCGCGGTGAGTACTCAGTCACCACCTGGGGAGTCGCGGCGCCGTTGTTCAACCTGCACGGCAGGCTGTACGGAGCCATCAGTCTGAGTGGTGCTGAATCAGAGATCTTTGGTGCCATGTACGAAAAGATCATTGACCGACTGATCGCAGTCTCCCGAACCATTTCCATGTCCATGGGCTTTGCCAACACCCCCGGAAGCCGCTGAAGCCTGGTTTGCGCCACTGTGCTCGGCAAGCGCTGCTGCCGTCTCTGCTGTCAGGTGATCCGCATATCGACACAGAACCGATAAACCCGGGAGGCAATGTGCCCGCACCTGTGGCTGTTTACCTGCTCCACTGTGCGATTGTTTTTGCTGACCTCCCTGCATAGCTGTTCCTTGATTCGGCCAATCTCCCCTGTTGTTGCGAAGAGGTATACATGCAGCCAGCCGCTGGCGCCGAGCATCCTGAGGACGAGGGGCACAAACGGTATTGGTGCGGTGGGCAGTGGTAGCAGGGCTCGGTGAAAACTCGGCTCTAATTGGGGGAGAACCTCGGTGACGCAGCCTTGCTCCAGGGTTATTTTACCGGCGAGGTTGTTGACTACCAGGTTTTGGCGGGCGTAGGCATGGGCATGAGGATTTTTTTCGACGCCGGTGATGGCGGCTGCCGGACTGTGCCGCGCCAGAATCAGGGGCAGGGGGGCGATCCCTGAAAAGGGCACGAGAATCTTCTCCCCAGGTTCGACCAGGGCGGCAATCCTGCGCCGTTCCGCAGCGGAGCGGGGAGAGAAGTACACCTGTTGAAGATCAAGACTGAGCCTGATTCCCGATTCACGGTGCAGGGTCGTTGTGCGTTGCTCACCGGCGATGATCTTGAGCGGCGGGATGCGGTACTCACCAACGTGTTGTCCGCACCGGCGGGCCACTACCCTCAGGTTTGGCCGAAGGTCAAGGAGGGTGCGGGCGATGAGGTCTTCACGGTGGGCAAGCGCCTTGTCGATGTGGAGAATGGCCACATCGCCGACAAGGTCGTAGGCGCCGGTGATTAAGGCCAGTTCTCGGGCAGGCAGCCGTGTCGCGAGGGCAGCCTTGAGTTTCATGACGCACCGGGGCAGCCCCCCGGGATGTTCAGGTGGTACGAAGCGCCAGTTGAGCGCGGGCAACGCCAAGCAGGTCGTCAAGCGTATCAAAGGGTTCGCCGTCGGTTCGTTCCAGGACATGATACGGAACCTTTACCCGTGCTTCACCGAGCAGTACCACTTCTTCTACTGGATCCTGGGAGAGAATCTCATGCTCCTCTCCTGGCTGAAAATTCTCGTAAGCCTTGGTGAAACGGACTATGACGGGCGACTTTTGCTCATTTGGCGGGTTCGAGCCGCCAGCGCAGTTCGGAAACATGAGATACCTTTTCAATGGCTATCAAGGCCAGACGGATTGACGAGTTGTAAGGAACTTTGAATTATGAGATTTTTCAATTAAGATCAAGGCATATGAAAAACTCTATCAGCAATTATTCGAGGTTCCCCTGTAGACGTTTGCAACTCTAGAACTATTCGATTTTGCAATTAAGATCAAGGCATGGTTATCAGAAAGTCTACTAGCGCAGATAGGGCCGCTGACCATTATCAACCGACAACCGTCAGCTCCTGCCACCCAGCCGTGCCAGCTAAGCCTAGATTGCGAGGCTGGTTACATGCAGGCATGATGCCCCAGCCGCTATTGCTGAAGGCCTGCCCCAGATCATCTTCGCGCCAACCCTGCCAGGACGTATCGGTGGGGGGATTTATCTGGTTTCGGCGCTGCTGCTGTTTGGCATGAGTACTGTCTATCATCTCGGTAACTGGGCACCCAAAACTATCCCAATTTTCCGGCGTATCGACCATTCTAATATCTTCATTTTCATCGCTGGCACTTACACGCCGTTGTGCTTGACCCTGCTCGAAGGCGACGCTCAGCTGACGTTGCTGCTGCTGCTGATTTGGACGATTGCGGCTGTCGGTGCAGGATTTCGGGTGCTGTGGCTTGGTGCGCCTCGCTGGCTGTATTCAATGCTCTATGTTGTCATGGGCTGGGTAGCCCTTTGGTGGCTGCCCAGTTTCTGGGTCACCGGTGGGGCTCTTGTCGTGTGGCTGCTGATAGCTGGAGGTCTGCTTTATTCGCTGGGTGCGGTCGCCTACGCCATCAAATGGCCTAACCCGAGCCCGGACTGGTTTGGTTTCCACGAGGTTTTCCACTCTGCGACAATCCTGGCCGCGATGTGCCATCTTGTCGCTATCGCATTGGCCACCTTCAGTGTCGGCTGAAGATCAGGTCGCCGTGAGTTAAAAATGACAGGATACGCAGCCCGTGTAATAGGTAGATATTTCAGCTAATTTCTTTTAGGTAACCCCCCGGCCTTGCCGGGGGGCTCTCAGCGTTTGACAGTTCCAGAAAAAAGAAGAAGCCTCCATTGTAGTGAACCGCGTAAAGTCACACAAAGGAGGCTTCAAGGAAACAACATAAGGGGGGATAAGTCACTCAAGGTGGGAGTGCAAGTCTCATGTCGTTTGGATTCCAACATGTCGGAGAAAATCACTTTACGGTCATCTTCGTCAACATCTTGGGGGCGTTTTTCATGATCTTGCTCGCCAGAAGGAGAGCCTGGTCTTGGAAGGGCATCTTCAGTCAGACCATATCCATATGCTGATGTCAATTTCACCGAACTATACGCTAGCTCAAGTGATAGGCTATATGAAGGGTAAAAGCGCAATTCATAGAGCTCGTACCTATCTGAGACAAAAGAGAAATTATTCAGGAATGAGTTTTTGGGCACGAGGCTATTTTGTATCGACTGTAGGAACTGATGAAGAAGTAATTCGAGTATATATTCAGCATCAGGAAAAGGAAGACAGTCGTGTCGAACAATTATCTCTGTTCAATAAGTAGGCGACCACCGAATGGTGGTCAGTAGATCTTTTCACCATACCGCTTTGAGCGGCTCACAATTATAAAACCACCGGTTTTACCGGTGGATACTTACTTTTTGTTGTCGCAGCGACCGGTCCTGCCGACGCCATTGTCGAGCAGATAGCAAAGATCAAGGGCGCGCGGGCGGTTGGTATCGCTGGTGGAAAAGAGAAGTGCGTTCATGCGGTAGAGATGCTCGGTTTTGCTGCCTGCCTTGATCGCAACGACCCCCCACCTGCAGAAACAGTTGCGCCAGGCCTGTGCTGATGGTATTGACGTGAACCATGAGAATGTGGGAGGCGCTGTTTTTGAGGCTGTGTTTCCCTTGCTGAATACCTCGGCGCGTATCCCCACTCTGCGGGTTACTTTCACAGTATACCAGCACCGGTTAACCGGAGGATCCCAATCAGCTGCCTCTACTGATGGTGGTGAGCGGTTTCCCGAATTCATGGAGCAGATGTCCCACTGGCGTATGCAGAAAAAGATCCATTATCGGGAGCAACTTGTTGATGGACTGGAAAATGTCCCTCAAGGGGTGGTTGACCTGCTCGATGGCAGGAATTTTGGGAAAGTTGTTATTCGGAGTGGTGAACACGAGAGATAATCGTTGCCGCGGGCAGGTCGGTAAACATGTTTGTCTCATTGTTTCTTCTTTACCAATAGTTAAGAAGAAACAGGTAAATATTTCCCGGGCATTTTCAATAGATTCACGATGCCGGCGGGGCACGAATAATTGACGGTTCCTGAAAAAGAAGAAGTCATATCTCCCTGTGCATTGGCGCACGTTGCGGAAAGGAGGCTTCTGGGGGCAGCATACGCAGGGTAAGTTGTTCAAATCGGGAATGCGAGGAGGATGATTTCGCCTGGATAACGAAACGTTGGAGAAAATTACTGCGCCGTTGTTTTGTCGTGCAGAGAAAAACCGTACTTATCTATGGGAGAATGAGATGGTTGTTTGCTATGGAAAGCTGATAACATTAAAAGGAGTTATGCTTTTTTTGCTTATGCAGGCAGCTGCTGTATTGGCCAGCCCTGCCCCCCCGCCGCCGATGGTCGGTTTTCTTGTGGCGCAGCCACAATCATTGACAATTACCGATAATCTTCCTGGGCGTCTGGAATCTTCCAGGGATGCGGTGGTACGCGCCAGAATCACCGGGATTGTTGAAAAACGTCTGTTTACCGAAGGCGCTTTTGTCGATCAAGGCGAGATCCTCTTCAAGATTGATGACCGGCCCTTTAAAGCGGCCCTGCAATCGGCAAAGGGGACCCTTGCCAGAGCTGTCGCCCAAAAGAAACTCAACGAGGCCAATGTCAAACGCTATCGCAGTCTGGTAACCTCGAAGGCGGTTTCCCGGCAGGT